>Ga0224501_10000007_pt1 | contig 277444 bp, 254 predicted proteins | sample SF_Oct11_sed_USG_4_FD_169105 | JGI IMG/M metagenome (GOLD analysis project Ga0224501, IMG submission 169105) | Sediment microbial communities from San Francisco Bay, California, United States - SF_Oct11_sed_USGS_8_1 | ecosystem: Environmental > Aquatic > Marine > Sediment | place: USA...
GCTACTTGCAGGCTTTGGGTAGCCAGGCGGCTCATGGATTAACAAATGGCTTTGGCAGTATTGGCTATGAACCCAATGTCACCACGTTTTTTGGTTTCCCTAGATATGTCACCACGGGCGGGGTAGCGGTGAACATGTATGTGGGAGCACAGTTTGGTTCATTGAAAGGGGATAATGAACACAAGCGCCAGTTCACCTTCCAGGTATTTGATTGTCATGAGTAATCACATGCTTACCAGCGCTCAGGCCTATAGCGATCTCCTGTTTAGCCAGATTGCTTATATTTAATTTAGGCAGCACAGTATCTACATTGGCTGATGTAATCTCATAAACCCTTTGACCTTGAGTTACCGCTGCTTGTATCGCACTAATAGCTGATACAGCTCGCCTTGCATTCTGCGGATCAGTATTAAACATCTGCTCAAAAAACCAAAAGGGTCAGACTCGATTGAAACTCATCCCCTTGTTACACTGATCATCTGATCAGGCAAGGACTGCCTGATAGTTTGATCTTGAAACGCAGTTTTCCTACAAGGAGGTAGGCCCATGCCCCGGTTACCCCGTTATGTCCTGCCCGGACAGCCTCAACATGTGATCCAGCGTGGTAATAACCGATGCCCCATCTTTGTGGCCGATGAAGACTATGGCTGTTTCCGCCATTACCTGCGGGAAGCCAGTCAGCGTCAAGGTTGTCACATCCATGCCTGGGTTTTCATGACCAATCATATTCACCTGTTGGTCACGCCGGACGGAGAAAACAGTATCGGCAAAACCATGCAGTCTGTGGGCAGGCGTTATGTGCAGTATTTCAACACCACCTACCAGCGTACCGGTACCTTGTGGGAGGGCCGTTACAAAGCCACATTGATTGATACCGAGCAGTATTTATTCACCTGTTATCGGTATATCGAGCTGAATCCTGTACGTGCCAACATGGTCAGTCACCCCGGTGAATATCGTTGGTCCAGTTATCACTATAATGCCTTGGGCAAGGCAGATAGCCTTATTGATCCCCATGAACGGTATTTGGCGTTAGGCAGTCAGGCAGATAAGCGGCAGGCGGTTTATCGAGACCTGTTCAGCGCCCATATTGACAACAAGACCCTGGAAGATATTCGACAGGCTACCCAGAAAGGATGGGCATTAGGCAGTGATCGATTCAAGGATAAAGTGGAGCAGCTGGTTCAGCGTCGTACCCGGCCATTGTCACGAGGGGGCGATCATCGTAGTGTTGGATTCAAAAAAGAACTGTCCTAAGCTTTAGTTAGTTGCAATCGAGTCTGACCCTTTTGGTTTCTCTCTGTAAACAAAAACCCGTGCAAGGCGGGTCTTTGTTTAAGTGGAGCGCGACCGAGCTATGCGAGGAAGTGCTGAACAAAACACTGCAGGTGGTTTTACAGCGCGACCGAGCTATGCGAGGAAGTGCCGAATAATGCTCGGAGAGCATTTACGGCACCGAAGGGATTGATTCGGGCTGGCGGCCTCACCCTGACGGGCGCGCTAAAGCGCGTCCAATTTCGCTGCACGAAATTGTCGAACATTTATGATGACGTCAGGGATTCGAATCCAGCCAACAAGCACTTAAACAAAAACCCGCGCAAGGCGGGTCTTTGTTTAAGTGGCCCGCCCGAAGGGATTCGAACCCCTGACCTCTGCCTCCGGAGGGCAGCGCTCTATCCAGCTGAGCTACGGGCGGATGTGTTGGTTTGAGACGGTTTTCGGCGCCAAATCTACCGCTGGAGCCGGGGGCGCAAGCATACCCGGGTGGCCGCTCCGCGTCTATTAAGCTTGCACTGGGGCAGGAATTTTGCGGTATACTGCGCGTTCATTTTTGAGGCTCCGCCAGAGGGTGGATTTTAGTAATTACTTATATAAGGGTATTCTCCAATGAGTGATAGCAATATGAAAGACGGCGATTTCGTTCGCAATTTCTCCATCATGATCGGCGCGCTGGTGCTGTTGACCATCGTCATCTACATCTTCGCCAATTCTATTGGCGGTGCGCATACTGCGACCAAGACCGCTGATGCTTCTGCCGTTGCTGAGCGTATCCAGCCGGTTGGCAAGCTGCACCTGGCCGGCGCTGTTGCCGGTTCTGCTGTTGCCACTGCCCAAGCCGCTGATGGTGCCGGCACCTACAACGCTGCCTGCGCTGCTTGTCATGGTACCGGCGCTGCTGGCGCTCCGAAGGTGGGCGACAAGGCTGCCTGGGCTCCGCGCATCAAGCAGGGCAACGCTACCCTGTACGATCACGCCATCAAGGGCTACCAGGGCAAGACCGGTTTCATGCCGGCCAAGGGTGGTCAGGCCCAGTTGGCTGACGACGCTGTTAAAGCCGCCGTTGACCACATGGTAGCTGGCAGCAAGTAATCGGGACTTTCAGTCACGAATTACCAGAGGCCGCACCCTTCGGGGTGCGGCCTTTTCTTTTGTGGAGGCTAAATACTGGTGGCCATGGCCCGGGCCGGTTTGCGGTCCAGTTGCCGGAACTGGATGGCCTCAGCGAGGTGACGGGAGCTGACCCGGGATTCACCGGCAAGGTCGGCCAGGGTGCGGGCCACGCGCAGGATTCGGTGGTAACCCCGGGCGCTGAGTCCCAGTGCCTGGATGGCGCGCCTGATCAGGGCGTCGGCGTCAGCATCCAGTTCACAGCACTCGTCCAGCTCCTTGTTGCCAAGCGCGCTGTTTAGCTTCCCTTGTCGACCAAGCTGGCGATCGCGGCAGCGAAGTATGCGCTCACGTACCTCGGCCGAGTATTGGCCATCAGGCTTTGCATTCATCAGCATATCGGTTGGCACCGCCGGTACGATGACGTGGAGATCGATGCGGTCCATCAGTGGCCCTGACAGCTTCTGGCGGTAACGCTGGATTTGATCGGGCGTGCAACGGCAACGGCCGGAAATATCGCCTTCGTAGCCGCAGGGACAGGGATTCATGGCCGCGACCAGCTGAAACCGGGCCGGGAACCGGGCTTGCCGCGCCGCGCGTGAGATCATCACTTCGCCGCTTTCCAGTGGTTCCCGCAGCACCTCCAGTACCGCGCGCTGAAACTCGGGCAGTTCATCCAGGAACAACACGCCGTGATGGGCCAGCGAGATCTCGCCCGGCCGCGGATGGCTGCCGCCGCCGACCAGGGCCACCGCCGACGCCGTGTGGTGAGGGCGTCGGAACGGTCGTTGACCCCAGCGCCGGGCGTCAAAGCCGCCATCAGAAATGGAGTGAATGGCCGCTGACTCCAGGGCTTCGGCCTCGGTCATGGGCGGAAGGATGGACGGCAGCCGTTGCGCCAGCATGGTTTTGCCGGACCCCGGTGGTCCCATCATCAGCAGCGAATGGCCTGCGGATGCGGCCACTTCGAGGGCGCGCTTGGCCTGGTGCTGGCCGCGAATATCGCGCAAGTCAGGCAAAGTCTCGGCCGGGTGGTCGGCGCGGGTGGCGCAGGCCTCGGGCAGCGGCTGGTCTTGCAGAAAATGACCGGTGACGGCGAGCAGGTTGCCGGCGCACAACACCCGGGACCGGGACGCCAGCGATGCCTCTTCGCCATTGGCGGCGGGCACAACCAGGCGGCGACCGGCATCATGGGCGGCCAAGGCGGCGCTCAATACGCCGCGGACCGGCCGAATGTCACCACCCAGGGCCAATTCACCGATGAATTCGAAATCCGCTAAAGGTTCCCGGGGCAGCTGCCCGTTGGCGGCAAGTATTCCGAGTGCCATGGGCAGGTCGAAGCGGCCACCGTCCTTGGGCAGATCGGCCGGGGCGAGGTTAATGGTGATGCGGCGGGCCGGGAACTCAAAACCGAGGGTTTGCAGGGCACTGCGGACGCGGTCCTTGGCTTCGCGTACGGCGAGCTCGGGGAGGCCAACTACCGACAGACCGGGTAAACCGTTGGCCAGGTGCACCTCGACGGTGACGGCAGGGGCGTCGACACCCACCTGGGCGCGACTGTGGATAACAGCGAGTGACATGGGCGTTTCCTTCCTTGGATAGCCGGCAGTGTTTTCCCTGGTGGTATCAGCCGGCTTTCTTGTTCTGCTCCAGCTGGGCCAGCTCGGATTCCAGTGTATCAACGCGCGCGCGTAACTTTTCCAATAGCGCGGCCTGAACGTCAAATTCTTCACGACTGACCAACCCGAGTTGTTCCAGTCGTGTAGCCAGGACAGCGTTGATTTGTTTACGCGCATCGTCGGCGATGCCCTTGGGCATGGCCTTGCTGATGGCGTCGGTAATCTGGTCAATAATGGCGTTCGGAATCATAAGCCTGATTTTTCGGGATAATTTGCGTAAAATCGCCGCCACTATAACGTTGTCCTCGCGTGCCCGCAATGTTGCTGAGCAGGCACGCCATTGACGGCGGCGACAAGGATCAAACAGTCAGGAGGCAAAGGTGAACACAAAGCGAATTTCCCTGGTCAGCGTTTTATTCATGGCAGCTCAGCTGCTGTCCGCCCGGGTGGTCGTCGCCAGTGACAGCCTGGACCTGATGCTCGGCGCGACAACCAACTACGTGTTTCGTGGCATTTCGCAGACCGACAACAAGGCGGCCGGTTATGCCGGGTTTGATTACAGTCACAGCTCTGGCCCCTACTTCGGGTTATGGACATCGCGGGTCAACTTTCCCACCGTCGACGGCCGCGCCGATGCCGAGCTGGATATCTACGGCGGCATCGCCGGTGAAATCCGTTCCCTCGGCAACCTCGGCTGGGATCTTGGCTACATTCTTTACCGCTACAACCAGACGCCGCCCAGGTATGACGAAGCTTACCTGTCACTGTCTTTTGACCTGGTGCCGCGCCGGTTGAAGGCCACTATCAAGGGTTCGTATGAAACCGAGGGTGACCAGGTGGTAGGTGAAGGCCTGGTAACCCTGGATGCCGGCAGTGGCCTGTTCGTGAAGCTGCAGCCCGGGCACGTGGATGACCGCACCACCGACAACAATGACTACAAGTATGTCAAGGTAGCAGCCAGCAAGTCCGTGGATGTGAACAGTGCCGGTATTCGTACCATAGATATCGAGCTTGCTTACAGTGATACCAGCCTCAAGCGTGGCGATGCCAGTCCCTATGGCGTTATCAATGATCGGAATGAAGACCGTGTTCACGACTTGTGGTACTTGTCCGTTACCGCACATTTCTAGCAGACATTCGGGTTTTCTTTTCGGTTCATTGCCCTGTTATTGCCGGTAGTGAGCCCGGTAGCGGCGATAATGTTTCATTCTTTTGCTGCCATTGACCTGCGCCATCAGCGTGCAGGGCTGCCCCCACCTCGTTGATGTGCGTGAAAACGCACCGTTCAAGTGCATTCGTTTTTTGTTGCTGATCATTTTGGTGCAGCAATTCCCTGTTTTATTCATCGATTGTCTCTAACTGATTGATTAACTGTAAAAAACATTTTTGGCACGACACATGCAATAACAAGCATGAAAGCTGTTGTCGTGCCGCCGGACAGGCATGCACCAGGCAGTAATTGATCAACCCGGTTAATCCGAAAATCTGAACCTTAGGGGAGTAGAACCATGATGAGTAAAAAGATGTTTGCAATTGCTGTTGCCATTGCCGGGCTGCCCGCTGTAGCCAGCGCCGAGCTTACCGGCAATATTGGCGCATCCAGTGACTATGTCTGGCGCGGCCTGACCCAGACTGCCGGTGATGCCGCCGTATCCGGTGGCATGGATTACAATTCGCCATTTGGCTTGTCCGCAGGTATGTGGACATCCAATACAGCGTTTGGCTCACCGGAGCTGGACTTGTATGCCGGATACAGCAAGTCATTTGGTGATTTCAGCATCAGTGCTGGTTATATCGGTTACCTGTATCCCGGCACCGAGGATGATCCGGCAACAGCGGATACCAATGAAGCCAATGATCTGGACTGGACCGAAGCGTCGGTTGGTTTCGGCTGGAAGATGCTGAGCCTGACCTACAACTTCTCCAACGATACCTTCAATACCGGAACAAAGAGTTCCTATGTTGATCTCGGCGCAAGCTTCGAAGTGGCCAAGGATCTGACCCTGGCACTGCATGTGGGTCGCTATGACTTTGAAAATGATGATGTCAATGTCGCCGGTTTTGTCTGGGATGATTACATCGACTACAGTATAAGCCTGTCTGCTGGTGACTTTTCCATCACTTACAGTGATACCGATCTGCCTGATGACACGGTCGCTGATGCTGTTGCCTACGGTAGCAACGATTTTTACGCGGCAGATGACGGTTACAAGGTTTTTGTTACCTATTCAAAATCATTCACGCTGCTGAAATAAGCAGTATCACTGAACGAGTTCAGGAGGTTCATGCCATGAAAATGGTTACCGCAATCATCAAGCCATTCAAGCTGGATGATGTTCGTGATGCCCTGTCAGAAGTGGGTGTGCAAGGCATTACCGTGACCGAGGTGAAAGGCTTCGGTCGCCAGAAAGGTCATACCGAGTTGTATCGCGGCGCGGAATATGTTGTCGATTTTCTTCCCAAGGTGAAGCTGGAAGCTGCCATTGATGTTTCCATGCTCGACCAGGTGGTAGAAGCCATCGTTAATGCAGCGCGTACTGACAAGATCGGTGACGGCAAGATATTTGTCTCCGACCTGGAGCAGGTGGTTCGTATCCGTACCGGTGAAACCGGCAAGGATGCGCTGTAACACGTCACCAACATAGCGAGGATTAAACAGTGGAAGCATTAAACGGTGTGAAAGATTTAAGCTATGCACTGGACACCTTTTATTTTCTGGTGACCGGTGCACTGGTCATGTGGATGGCTGCAGGCTTTGCCATGCTTGAAGCAGGACTGGTTCGTTCAAAAAATACGGCAGAGATCCTGACCAAGAATGTCGGCTTGTTCGCCATCGCCTGTATCATGTACATGTTCGTCGGTTATAACCTGATGTACCCAGGTGGCGACTATGCGGGACAACTGTTGCCCGGGCTGAAGTTCATGCTTGGTGTAGATCACGCGCCCGAAGCGGTATTGGCACAGGGTATGGACAAGTGGTACGACGGCAACTACTACTCGAAGATGTCTGACTTCTTCTTCCAGATGGTGTTCGTGGCTACGGCCATGTCCATTGTCTCCGGTGCCGTTGCCGAGCGCATGAAGTTGTGGACGTTCTTTGCCTTTGCCGTGGTTATGACCGGTGTCATCTACCCGATCCAGGGTTTCTGGAAATGGGGCGGCGGTTTCCTGGACGCGGCCGGTTTCCTGGATTTTGCCGGTTCCGGCGTGGTTCACATGTGTGGCGCGGCTGCAGCCGTTGCCGGCGTGCTGGTGCTGGGTCCGCGCAAGGGCAAGTACGGCCCTGATGGCCAGGTAAACGCGATTCCGGGTGCAAACATGCCACTGGCAACGCTCGGAACGTTCATCCTGTGGATGGGCTGGTTTGGTTTCAACGGCGGGTCGGAATTGATTCTGTCCAACGTTACCGAGGCCAATAACGTTGCCAGGGTATTTGTGAATACCAACATGGCTGCTGCTGGTGGCGTGGTTGCGGCACTGATTGTTGCGCGCTTGCTGTTTGGCAAGGCTGATCTGACCATGGGACTTAACGGCGCCCTGGCCGGGTTGGTAGCTATTACCGCCGAACCGTTAACGCCAACACCCGGGCTGGCTACTACTATTGGTGCAGTCGGTGGTGTGCTGGTGGTGATCTCCATCCTGGTGATGGATCGTTTTTTCAAGCTGGATGACCCGGTCGGCGCCATTTCGGTTCACGGTGTTGTCGGTATCTGGGGCCTGCTCGCAGTCGTATTGTCCAATGGTGATGCCAAGATCAGCTCGCAGTTGCTGGGCATTGGCTCCATCTTCGCGTGGTCATTCGGCGTCTCTTTGGTCGTTTGGGTAATACTGAAAGGCATCATCGGTCTTCGAGTCAGCGAAGAAGAAGAGCATATGGGCGTGGACCTGGCCGAATGCGGGCTGGAGGCCTACCCGGAATTTACCACCGGGACCAAGTAGATTTGTAAATCATCTCCTGATTGAGTGTGTTAGTCTCAAAATTCAAGGCGCCTTTACAGGCGCCTCTTTTTTGTACCGGTGATCAGAGTTTGTAGTGACTGCCGTCACAATAGGGTGGCCGCTTGGTCGCCTTGCAGCGGCACAGGCTGATGTACTGTTTTTCCGTGATTTCAAATTCGAGCGGGCTGTGCTCTGTGCCCTTGTGTGAACCATCGCAAAACGGCTGGTTAGCGGATTTGCCGCAGCTGCACCAGTAGTATTTTCCCGGCTGCAGTTCGATCATTTTGGGTGATTTGATTATGTCACTCATTCCTCGTTGTTCCTTTCTTACATTGCCAATTAGTCCTGGTTGGCCAGGTGTTAATAAAGCGTAGCAGTTTCCACTATAGATGAAAGAACGAGAAAATCAGCGGTCAAAAGACCTGTAATCCGGACGGGATTGGAGGTGTTTTGGCCGCTATAGACGCCCGCGGTGGTCATGATCGCCGGTGCGAAAATCGTCACAAGGTCGCGGCAGCGAGGAACGGCGGCAGGGTCAGCAGGCCCTGGTGCAGCTCCGATGTGTAGTACCTGGTATTGAGCTTGGCGGCGTCAATTTTGCGGAAATCCTTCGCTGATCCCGATTTCACCGCCATGGTGGACGACCACCAGCCGGACGGGTATACCGGTTGCGGGAAGCCCAGGGTGGCAAGATCGGCAAAGCCAGCGGTGCGCATGTTGTTGCGCATGCTCTTGATAATGTCGCTGTGCAGCAGCGGTGATTCGCTTTGCGCAATCAGGATGCCGTTGGCCGACAGCGCCTTGTGGCAGTCGGTGTAGAACTCCGCCGAGAACAGTCGCGCGGCCTGGCCGACCGGGTCGGTGGAATCAATAATAATGATGTCGTAACTGCCGGGTTCAGCGTCTTCGATCCACTTGATGCCGTCGACAAACTCCAGCTGCGCCCGCGCATCGCCGTTGGATTCGCACAATTCAGGGAAGTATTCTTCTGACACGCGGGTAACGCGCTCGTCCAGCTCGGCCTGCACCGCCTTTTCGACACCGGGGTGCTTGAGTACTTCGCGCAGGGTGCCGCAATCACCGCCACCGATAATGAGCACGCGCTTCGGGTCCGGGTGCGTGAGCAGCGCCGGGTGCGTCATCATCTCGTGGTACAGAAAGTTGTCGCGCGTGGTCAGCATCACCAGGCCGTCGAGCGTCATCAGGTAGCCCCATTGCCGGGTGTTGTAGATCGTCAACAGTTGGTACGGGGTTTGTTCTTCGTGTACCTTCTCGCCCAGCTCAAGCGAAAATGCCGAGCCGCAGTCTGCGTGAATTTCGGTGTACCAGTTGTTGTCGAGTGTCATAATACCTGCTCCTCAGCAATGAAGACGCCGGGCGAATGGCCGGAAAGCGGGGAGTGTAGCCAAGCGCTGTTAGCTTGCCAACGAATCTTTTAGCCAGTGAATCCTGGCAGGAGCAGTGAACCACCCATGAGTTGGAAAATCCAGAACGCACGCGACACCTATAACATTTCCCACTGGAGTGGCGGTTATTTTGATGTCGCCGACAATGGCCACCTGGTGGCGCATCCTGGTGGTGCCAGCGGCCCCGGCATTGATATGCAGGCCGTTGCCGACAGCCTGCACCAGCAAGGCCTTGGCCTGCCGACATTGGTGCGGTTCTCCGGCATCCTGCGTCACCGGGTGAATGTATTGTGCGATGCATTTGTTGCCGCCACGAACGAACACAAGTTTACTGGCGGATACACTGCGGTGTATCCGATCAAGGTGAACCAGCAGCGCAGCGTCGTCGAGGAGATTGTCGGTGCCCGGCCGGGCAGTGTCGGTCTCGAGGCCGGCAGCAAGCCGGAATTGCTGGCGGTGCTGGCGCACTCTGATCCTGATGGCGGCCTGGTGGTATGCAACGGTCACAAGGATCGCGAATTCATTCGCCTGGCGCTGATTGGCCAGGCGCTTGGCCACAAGGTACATATTGTTATTGAGCGCCTGTCCGAGCTGGAACTGGTCATTGAGCAGGCGAACACGCTGACTATCCGGCCGTTGCTGGGCCTGCGCCTGCGCCTGGCGTCCATCGGTGAAGGTCATTGGCAAAACACCGGTGGTGAGAAATCCAAGTTCGGCCTGTCAGCCGACCAGGTGCAGACCGCCTTGCATCGACTGCAGCAAATTGGCTGGCTCGATTGCTTGTCCATGCTGCATTGCCACATGGGTTCACAGATCGCCAATATTCGCCACGTGCAGTCCGGCGTTGCCGAAGCAGCACGTTATTACGCCGAGATCAGGCAGTTCGGTGCCGATGTCAAATACGTCAATGTTGGTGGCGGCCTCGGTATTGATTATGACGGCACCTCATCACGCAGTTATTTCTCCGCCAACTATTCCGTAGAGCAGTATGCCTCCGCCGTGGTCAAGGCCTTTGCCGAAACCAGTCGGCAACATGGCATGCCGGATCCGCATGTGGTCACCGAATCCGGTCGCGCCATGACAGCGCACCACGCCGTGTTGATCAGCAACGTGCTCGACGTGGAACATATGAATCGCCCGCGTGGCCTGGTTGAGCCGGATGACAGCGCCGCGCCGGTATTGCGCGAGTTGTGGCAGGCGCACAGCACGGTCAATATGCGCACCGCCATCGAGCACTATCACAATGCCGCCCAGGCCATGGACGAAGTGCGCAGCCTGTTTACCGAGGGCAAGCTGGGACTGAAGGATCGGGCGCTGGCGGAGAACCTGTACCGTTCCGTGTGCATGCAAACCCGTGATGCGCTGAATAGCGACAAGCGCGAACATCGGCAGATACTCGATGAGCTGAACGAACAGCTGGCCGACAAGTATTTCTGCAACCTGTCCGTGTTCCAGTCATTGCCCGATGTCTGGGCTATTAACCAGATATTTCCCATCGTGCCGCTGGCCAGGCTCGACGAAGCGCCAGAGCGTCGCGGCGTCATCGTCGATGTCACCTGTGACTCCGATGGTCGTATCGATACCTATGTTGATGCCAATGGTGTTGAGTCAACGTTGCCGTTGCATGAAGTGCAGCCGGACGAACGCTACCTGCTGGGTATATTCCTGGTCGGCGCCTACCAGGAAATCCTTGGCGACATGCACAACCTGTTCGGCGATACCCACTCGGCCCATATCGAGCTCAATGATGATGGCAGCTACCGCATCGATCACACCCTGCACGGTGATACCGTGGATTACGTATTGCGATTTGTACACTTTGAGCCGGAACAGCTCAAGGCCAGTTACGTGAAGCAGGTTGAAGGCTCAACGTTGAACAATGATCAGCGCAAGCAGTATCTTGATGAGCTGGTTGAAGGGTTATCCGGGTATACGTACCTGGAGGAGTGACGCGCAGGCTTCGCCTGGATTGTCATTCCGGCCTTGGCCGTTATTCCGATCTCGCTTGTCATTTCGACTAACGGGAGAAATCTTTTTTGATGTGCGTCGGCTGCGCCGACGAGCTTGGCAAGCTATTATGTGCTACCCGCGCGGGGCCCCGTTTCTTTTGCTCGTCCAAAAGAAATGGACGAAAGAAAACGACGTGAACGAGCTATAAACATCGGTCTCACGTCTTTCCAGGGCATAGGCACCTCCTGTCTCACTATGTCCATGGCGCATAGGCGTTACCTGTGTACCTGCACTATTGTGTTACCGATGTTTATAGCTCATACACTCAAGAGCTTTTTGTAGTTTTCTTTGTTGTTCCAGGAAGGGTTCTAGTTGTGATTTGATCCCATTCTGAGTTTCAATAATTGGGCGCAAGGCTTTTTCTATCGCCCTCTGTGCTTCCAGAATTGGATCTAACCGCCCATGTAATTGCTTGGATTTTTGCTTCCATTGCTTTAGGTGATTTTCGAAAGCATCCATCTCGTTTCTATTCATTGCCTCGAAACCTTGTTTAACCATGAATTATATTTGATGGCAGAAAAAGGGTATTTTGCTCGTCCTTTTTGGGTATACATCCTTGATTTGAATTAAATCATTGGGCTACGTTCTATTTGCCTAAATGTCTTACTAAATATTTCTGCATAGACCCGAATATGGCCGCACCACTACTAACATAGTATGTTTGCTTTGAGTCGCTAGCCGGCGTGTCAATATTCTGCCGAATCCGGACACGTCGAACTAATTAATAGTTACACGCTACGATTGCAGTCAGATAATTTGGAGTAATTTGTCATGGGTTTTGGTAGTTTGCACCTAAAAACTTCCTCTGCTGTTTTGATTTAAGGCGCGCTGAATTGTTCAAGTCTTGCATCCGCTTTGAAGAGGTCGAGGGTCGCGAGAAATAGCGAGGCAATAGCCTGCTTTTACAACTGTTTTCCAGCTTTCGCAATGTCGCTGTCAATCAATTGGAGCCTTGTTATAAGCCGTATCTTAAGTGACTGAAAATGTTTCAATTCTGACGATGATTTACAATCATTATATGTATTGTCATTTTGTTTGAAGCTATATTCCAAGTAGTTGAGTGGGAGTACAAATAATGAGCCTTTTCAGATTCAGGAAAGTATTTGGCACCATCCTAAGCTTTATCATCATTATTGGTGTAGTCGGATGCCAAGAAAATACAGCGCCACCAGCACCGAAATTCAGTGCCGGGAGTGAAGGCGAGAAGCAGGTTTACAGGTTTGGTATTCACCCTTTGCATAATCCCGCACGGCTGCACGAAATATTCTCGCCGCTTATGAGTTATCTGAACCAGAATATTGATGATGTCGAGTTCAGGGTCGAGGCATCGAGAAACTACGCGGCTTACGACAAGAAGCTCTTCGCCGGGGAGTTTCATTTTTCCCTGCCTAATCCCTACCAGACCGTCAGGTCACTGGAACATGGCTATAAAGTATTCGGAAAAATGGGTGATGATGACAACTTCAGGGGCATCATCCTTGTTCGCAAGGACAGCAATATAAAATCGATTTCGGACCTGAAAGGCAAGCCGGTCAGTTATCCTGCGCCGACCGCGCTGGCGGCCACCATGATGCCGCAATACTACATCCACACCCATGGGCTGGATGTAATGAAGGATGTGGATAATCGCTATGTAGGTTCCCAGGAATCGTCGATTATGAACGTTTTTCTTGGCGATACAGTAGCAGGAGCTACCTGGCCGCCGCCGTGGCGGGCCCTTTCAAAAGAGCGGCCCGAGCTGGCAAGGGAGCTGGAAATCAAGTGGCAGACAAAACCGTTACCCAACAACGGGCTGGTTGTTCGCCAGGACATGCCGGGATACCTGGTACAAAAAGTATCGAGGCTGATGTTTGAGCTACACAAGCATGAGGGCGGACGGGCTATCCTCGAGCGTATGGAATTAACCAGATTTGAGCCGGCAACTGATGCCACCTATCAGCCAGTAAGGGAGTTTTTGGCAGTATTCAAAAAGGCCGTGCGTGATCCGGCAAGTGAAAAATAAAGGCAACAGCACTTGGTCCGGGGCGTTCATGCGATTGAAAGGTTTTGGACAAAATCCATAAGACGTCAGTTGATTTTGGGAATCGCCGCTGTACACGCGGTCCTGATGTCCATATTTGTTGTGGACATGCTGGAGCGGCAAAAGAAATTTCTTCATGACCAGGCCATAGAACAAACGACCAGTCTGTCTGAGACCCTGGCAGCCAACAGTACTTCATGGGTGCTGGCAAACGATATTATCGGTATTGAAGAGGTTGTCAGCTCACAGTCAAAATATCCCGGGCTTGAATACGCCATGGTTCTGAACATGGAAGGCAAGGTGTTGGGCCATACGGACAGGCAGTATATAGGAATGTATATAGAGGATGATTCAGGCTCCGGGTTTCAAACAATACCCTCCGAAGTGAATATTCTTGTCAATACGCCAACCCTGATTGACGTTGCGGCACCGGTCTATGCCAATGGCAAACAGATAGGCTGGACCCGGGTCGGCCTTGGCCAGCAAAATACTCTTGCGGGCCTGAGGACGATAACAAGAAATGGCCTGATATATACCGTGATTGCCATACTTGTTGGAGTGATTTTTGCGTTAGTCATGGCAAAAGGTCTCACGCAGGCCCTGCACAAGCTGGTGGAATTAACCGGCCGGGTAAGCCGGGGCGAAAGTGGCAGTCGCGCGGAATTGCAAAGGCATGATGAGATTGGCCGATTGGCTACAAACTTTGACAGCATGCTGGATTCGATTGCTGCTTCACAAGCAGAGCTTGCAGAAAGCCAGTTGCGCTTTGATCTTGCAATGAGAGGGTCCAGCGACGGCTTGTGGGATCGAAATCTACTCACTAACGAAGTTTACCTGTCGCCACGGTGGAAGGAGATGATTGGCTATCGTGATGATGAACTGGAAAACGAACTCGGGGCGTGGGATCGCCTGGTTCATCCGGATGACCTGGACAAGACCAAAAATGCCATTAACAACTATATCTCCGGTGAGAGTGACAGCTATCGCGTTGAGTTTCGCATGAAACACAAAGATGGTCATTGGGTCCATGTTCTGGATCGTGGCTACCTGGTGCGCGATGAAAACGGGCGGGCAGTGCGAATGGCGGGAACGCATGTTGATCTGACGGAGCGCATACAAAACGAGGACAAGATTCGTCGTCTGAACAGTGAGCTGGAAGACCGCGTTCATCAAAGAACCATTGAGCTCCTGGATGCCAAGAATGAAGCGGAGCGCGCGAACTCGGCGAAGTCGGAATTCCTGTCGAGAATGAGTCATGAATTGAGAACACCGATGAATGCCATACTCGGATTTGCACAGTTACTGGAAGTCAGTGGGGACAGCCCCTTGACCGGTGAGCAGAAAGAATCCGTCACCGAGATACTGAACGCCGGGCATCATTTGCTTGAATTGATCAACGAAGTGCTTGACTTGTCGAGGATCGAAGCCGGAAAGATGGTTGTCAATATGGAGCCGGTTTGTGTTCAGGAAATATTGAGGGAATGCATGTCATTGATTGTAACGTTGGCGGCTGACAGGGGAGTTACAGTCGAGCTAAAAGAAGCAGAAAGGGAGAATTATGTGTTGGCGGACCGAACCAGGATCAAGCAGGTGTTGTTGAACCTCTTGTCCAACGCGGTCAAGTACAACAGCCAGGATGGCAAGGTCGTTATCCGGATATCCGATTCCGGAGACATGTGGCGTATTAGCATCATCGACACTGGTCCGGGCCTGAATGAAGAGCAGAAAAACCGGTTATTTGTCCCGTTTGACCGGCTGGGTGCGGACAAGACGAAAATTGAGGGAACGGGTATCGGCCTGGCACTGAGCAAAAAACTGGTTGCTTGCATGGACGGAATCATTGATGTGGAAAGCAGCGAAGGTTCGGGAAGTACGTTCTGGGTAGAGCTGGGCAAGTCCTCGGTACTTGAAATGAACCAGGCCATTTCCGGAGACGGCGTTGCCGGGATTGAAGGCCCGGGAGATAACAGCCATCGAATACTATATATTGAAGATAATTATGCCAATACCAGGCTCATACAGAAAATTATTGAAAAGAGTCTGGCAGGAGTCGAATTGATAACCGCGGACAATCCGAAGCTTGGTATCGAATTGGCACACAAGCATTGCCCGGACTTGATATTGCTGGATATTAATCTGCCGGAAATGGATGGCTATGAGGTGATGCGCTATTTGCAGGCGAGCCGGGCGACGCGAGAAATCCCGGTGGTGGCGATCAGCGCCAATGCCATGCCGGGAGATATCAGTCGCAGCAAGGTTGCCGGTTTTGTGGACTACCTGACCAAGCCGGTAAATGTGCCCTCGTTTCTAAAGCTCGTAGACCAGGTATTGGAAAATTCCGGCAGGCAGTGAAACAGGTTATACCGCGAAGGATGTTCTTTTAGCCCGGTGCGGCAACGCGAGTCTTCAATCCTTGACCTTCAACCGCAGTGCCGGGATGCCGAGAGTCTTCAGATTGCGGTGGGTTTCGTCGAGTTTTTGCGGGTCGGAGTAGGGGCCAAGGCGTACACGGTGGAACGTGCCCTTGTCTTTGACATCAATCTTCTGGATGTGGGCGACCAGGCCGTTGAAGGCGAGCTTGGCCTTGAGGGTGTCGGCGTCGGCGTAATCGGCGAACGAGCCGACCTGCAGAACGTAGCTGACATTCCTTTCGGTCTTGATCTGTTTTGTCGTGACCGATTCCGGAATCACGGTTTCGGACTCGGTGAGTATGGTATAGAAATCGTATTTAGGCTTTTCCGCCGGTTTGGGTGCCGGGGCCGGTGCGGGCCTGGGTTGCGGCTTGGGTTGTTGCGCGCGCTTGACCAGGGTACGCAGGCCGCTGTCCGGCTGGCCGGTACGTTCAATCATGAACTGGACCAGCAGCACGATGCACACGCCGGCCAGCAATCCGCCGCCGACCAGTGCCCAGGTAGGAAACCCTTTCTTGCCGCCCCGACGCGTTGCGGATGGGCGACGTCGTACGGTTTTTTTCTTGCTGCGTTTACTGGTGGCCATGACCTACATGGATTCCGGCGCGGTTACGCCCAGAATCGACAATCCGTTGACAATCACCTGTCGTGTTGCCGCAATCAGCACGAGACGTGCATCCCGCAGGGCGTCGTTACCTTCGAGGAACTTGTGCGCATTATAATAGGTGTGGAAGTGCTGCGACAGTTCGCGCAGGTAGTGGGCAATATGATGCGGATCATGGTTGCGTGCCGCCACTTCGACAACTTCCGGGAAGTGTGACAGTGCGTTCATGAGATCGACTTCATGCTGTTCCTGCAGCAACTCGAGTTGGTTACGGCCATGGGCCGGGTCATGCTTGAGCTGTTTCTCGGTGAGCTGACGGAATACACTGCAAATTCGCGCATGGGCGTACTGGATGTAATACACCGGGTTGTCATTGCTCTGTGACTTGGCCAGGTCCAGGTCGAAGTCCATGTGCTGGTCAGACTTGCGCAGCGCGTAGAAAAAGCGCGCCGCATCGTTGCCGACTTCGGAGCGTAATTCGCGTAAGGTGACAAACTCGCCGGAGCGCGTGGACATTTGCACTTTTTCGCCGCCACGATAGAGCACGGCAAATTGCACCAGCAGCACGTCCAGCTTGTTGGCATCTTCGCCCAGTGCTTCCAGCACTGCCTTGACCCGGGCGATGTAGCCATGGTGGTCGGCGCCCCAGATGTTGATCAGCTGATCGAACCCACGTTCCAGCTTGTTGACGTGGTAGGCAATATCGGACGCGAAGTAGGTGGCCTGGCCGTTGTCACGCACGACAACGCGATCCTTTTCATCGCCGAAATCAGACGAGGCAAACCACAGCGCGCCATCCTTTTCATAGGTCTTGCCGGTTGCCTTCAGGCGATCGATGCCATGTTGCAGGGCGCCGTCGCCAACCAGTGATGCCTCGGAAAACCATTCGTTGTAGACAACGCCAAACTCGTCGAGGTCGCGACGAATGTTGTCCAGGATCTCGTCCAGGGCCTGCTTGTGAAACAGTGCGTAGCCTTCCTTGCCCAGCAGGGACCTGGCCTTGTCGATCAGGCCGTCAATGTGATCTTCCTTGTCGCCGCCGGCCGGCTCATCGGCCGGGACATTGTCGAATACATCGGCAGTGTTGAATTGATACTTGTCGCCGTGCGCGCGGTGCATGCTGGCACCGATATCCCAGATATAGTCGCCCTTGTAGCCGTTGGCCGGGAACGGAAATTCTTCACCACACAATTCCAGGTAACGTAACCAGACACTGGTGGCGAGTATGTCCATCTGCCTGCCGGCATCGTTGACGTAATATTCGCGGTGCACATCGTAACCGGCGGCTTCGAGAAGATTAGCCAGCGTTGCACCGTACGCGGCACCGCGACCATGACCCACGTGCAGCGGCCCGGTGGGATTGGCGGAAACAAATTCCACCATCACCTTTTTGCCGGCACCGACGGCGCTACGGCCCCATTGATCAGTCTTGTCCAGGATTTCGCAGACCATGTCATGGTAGGCATGCGGGCTGAGAAAGAAATTGATGAACCCGGGGCCGGCAATTTCCACCTTGGCAATCGCGGCATCGACCGGAAGGGCATCGACAATTTTCTGCGCCAGGTCGCGCGGCTTCATTTGCATCGATTTGGCCAATGCCAGGGCAATATTGCAGGCAAAGTCACCGTGAGATTTATCGCGGGTGCGATCAATAGCAATGTTAAGTTCAAAATCGTTCGAAGTGGATATATTTGCGTGGACACAACTGTGAATAGCGCAACCAATCAGCTGTCTAAGCTTGTCTTTCAAATTGTTTCCTCACCTATATAACGGAAGACTCGGGGGTATTGATTCTACTCAATAAACAGAGGGTAAGAGAAGAAGTATTGCCACGATGCGTGTGGACCAAAACATTGGAAGAAAAAATCGGGGGGGTACGTTACTCATGCAGGCATTTCGTCTGCCTGATCAATTAGAGCCCCCGGATTTCTTGGGATAGCCAGATGGCCGCATCGTGACTAAGTTAAACAATTTTTAATATGTAATATTCATCTATGGTCCGGTGGGTTCTGTGATCGTCACCTCAAGTTCCGCGGTTGCAAAAACCGACCCGCTATAAACCTGCAGCCACCCTTTGTAAGCGCACCTTGTCGACATACCGAGATAAAATGTTTTCGATCCATTGGGTTCAGTAGTTGTGACATATTCATGTGGGTCACCCACTGTATTTACCAGCTCATCAGCTGTAATCAGACCATCACCGTTGAAATCATCAAATAAAAACAAAAAATCACCCCAAGAATTATTTCCGCCCCATGTTAATGAGACATAAATATCAATGTTACCCAAGGGCTGTCCTAGCCCGTCTTTTACCGTGATCAATACTGGGTGAATATGGCTTATTGTGCCAGAGACACACACATTGGGATCACCCACAACATCCCATTTGATGGAAGATGGGTTTATTAATATTGATCCATCAGGCGGGGCTTCACTGTTATTTCCACAGGCTGACAGGAAACCCAAGCTAAAAAGGATCAATATCCATCTACTGAGTTTGCGCTGAGTGTTCATATTAATCCTTTTAATTCAAATAGATAGGCTATCTAATTAATATTCTCAGTATATAAAAACGCTAAGTTATTGAGATTATATAGGTAATTGCCTAGTGAGTGTCAACTCTGCACGCCGGGATTTACTCTCCAGTATAGCGAGTGCTGACGGGTTCGCCGGGCTCAATTGGCAAATTGACTGAGTCGCAATTTTGCCTCGTCCAGGCCGATTCGGGTTTGGCCGCCGCCCGTAACCGGGTCGCGTGGCGCCTGGCGTATCTGGATAGAAGAGAAGACCAGGATGCTGTAATCCTGACCGTTGACAGTCAGGCTGAATACCGGCACCGAAGCGAAATTGTGTTGGCCCAGCCGGACTGATGTGAGTGCTTGTTCGTAGAGTAGGGCGTGGTCATCGAGTAACAGTGCTACAGATTCGACATTGTCTGATTGAAGATGCAATTTCAGGGTTTCCGTGCTGGACACCGGGTGGTCGAGAAAATCGGCGACCAGTTTCGCCTGGAATTGGGAGAAAAACTCGAGCGCTTCGACCGCGTTGCGTAGCTTGGTTTCGCTGAAATCGACCAGTTGGTCGTGGGGCGTGAATAGTTGCAAGTGTTGGTCTCGCGCCTGTTGCACTTCACGGTTGGATGGCAGTGGCGCGTCTTTGCCCAGACCGAGCCGATCCCGCGCCTTGAGCTTGGCGGTATGAAAGTCATCGACTGTTTCATTGGCCATGATGCGCCCGGCTTCCGAGGCAATGGCTGCAGTCAGTTTCAGGCGTTGAGCAGGTTTGTGGCCCACGGCGTAATCTTGGTAACTAGAACAGTTTGTCCAGATCTGAAGGTTTGACTTTTTTCGGCGCGGAATCAACCGGTTTTTCCACTCCGCCGTCCTGTCCGGACTCGGCAGAGCCCGGGTTAACCGGAATATCGCCTGTAGATGTGTCATCCAGCAGCTTGCCCGCATCTTCGGCGCCGAGGATGAAATACTCTTCCATGGCGTTTTCGTTACCTTCAGCGGAAAGATCGCCTGTTTCCTTGTCGATCCAGCGCATTTCAATGCCTTCGGGTACGAGCAATTCAGATTGTGTGCGATCTGCCAGGGCGACGCGCATGTAGTCTATCCAGATCGGCAGTGCCGCGCTGGCGCCGGCCTCTCCCCGGCCAAGTGTCTCGGGCTGGTCAAAGCCGATCCATGCGGTGGTGGTAACGTCGGCCCCGAAACCTGAGAACCACGCGTCCTTGAATTCGTTGGTGGTGCCGGTTTTGCCGGCCAGGTCATTGCGCTCCAGCACCAGGGCGCGTCTTCCCGTGCCCTTGTTCACCACGTCACGCAGAATGCTGGTCATGATAAAGTTATTTTGTGGCGAAATGACCCGAGGCGCCAACAAAGTTTGTGTTGGCATGTTTTGATCCAACGGTACCGTATGGGTCGTGTTGTCTTCTTTCGTGGCGACGCGCATGACCTGGTTATCAGGTGTCGAGGGTACAGCTGCTTTGTTGCCGGGCGTTTCAGCCGTTTGTTGTGCCAGCTTTTCGAATTCTGTCAACCGGGTTTCCGGGCAACTGTGACAGACGATGGCAGGATTGGCTTGCTCAATGACATTGTGCTCGCCGTCTTCAATGCGGGAAATAAAATACGGCGCTACCTTGAATCCACCGTTATTAAAAACGGAGAACGCCGTAACCATATCGATAGGCGTAGCTGAAGCAGAACCAAGCGCCAGCGCCAGGTTACGTGGCAACCAGTCTTCGCGCAGTCCAAACCGTGTCAGGTAATCCACGGCGTAGTCCGGACCAATGGCGCGCAGGATGCGCACGGATACCAGGTTCATGGACTTGATCAGCGCTTCCCTGAACCGGGTATGACCGAAAAATTCACCGCTGTAGTTTTCCGGGCGCCAGACATCTTCCAGGTTCTTGTCTTCAATGGTAATTGGTGCTCCGCTGACCGTGGTGGCCGCAGTAAAGCCTTTTTCCAGGGCGGCTGAGTAAATGAACGGTTTGATATTGGAGCCTGGCTGCCGTTGTGCCTGGGTGACGCGGTTGAACTTGCTCTCGTGGAAATCGAACCCGCCGGTCAAGGCCAGGATGGCGCCGTCGGTCGAACGAAGTGATATCAGCGCTGCCGCTGCTTGCGGTGCCTGTGCCAGGTACCAGGTGCCGTCGCCCATATCCTGGATATAGACAACGTCGCCAGGCAATACTACATCGCGTGCCTGCTTGGGGCTGGCGCCGCGCGCATCGGCATTGAGATATGTTGCGGCCCAATTCATGCCTGCCCATGGGATGGTCGCATTGAAACCGTCTTTGGCGTAAACCAATGCCGTTTTTTCATCAATGGACCTGACTACCGCCGGCACAAGGTTGCCAAGACTGCCGTGCTCTTCTAGCAGTTTGTCCAGGTCGGCGATATCGGTTTGCTCGTCGATCTTTTCGCTTTTTACCCGCGCCCGTTTGACCAGTGGACCGCGCCAGCCGTGACGACGGTCATATTCCATGAGTCGGTTGCGCACGGCGTCATTGGCAGCCTTTTGATAGTCCGAATGAATGGTGGTGTAAACATGGAAACCGCCGGCATAGGTTTTGTCGCTGTATTTGTCGAGCATGTAGCGACGAACCATTTCGGAAATGTAGGGTGCTTCCACGTCATAGCGCAGGGAATGGCGCCTGGCTGAAACCGGCGCGATGATGGCATCCCGGTAGATGGCTTCGTCTATATAGCCCAGCTGTTTCATGCGGCCGAGAACGTAATTGCGCCGGGCAAAAGCCTTTTCCTTGTTGCCAAGCGGATTGTTGGCCGACGGCGCCTTGGGCAGGCCGGCGAGCATGGCCAGTTCCGGTAGCGTCAGTTGGTCAAGATTGCGACCATAATAAATGCGTGCCGCGGCGCCAAAACCGTAAGCCCGGTGGCCGAGAAAAATCTTGTTCAGGTACAGCTCGAGAATTTCATCCTTGCTCAGTTCCCGCTCCAGCTTGAAAGACAGCAGGACTTCTTTCAGTTTGCGAATATAGGTGCGTTCCGGGCTGAGAAAAAAGTTTCGCGCCACCTGCATTGTGATGGTGCTGGCCCCCTGGCGGCGACCGCCCAGGGCAAAATTTGTCCAGGCAGCTCGGGCAATGCCGAGAAAATCGACTCCATAGTGGCTGTAGAAGTCCGCATCTTCGGCGGACAAGACCGCATCAATCAGTGCTTTGGGTGTGCTGCTGATTTCAATGGGAATTCGGCGCTCTTCACCAAACTCGCCGATCAACACCTTGTCCGCGGTGTAAACCCGCATCGGCACCTTGAGTTTGCCTTCTTTGATCGCATCCAATGACGGCAGTGTCGGTGTCAGAATCAGCGACGCGACGACCAGCGCGACAGCCCCCAGAAAGCCCAGGCTGGCCAGTCCGAGCAATACGAGTTGCCAGCGTTTGCCGGGCAAATATCGACGAAACTTGGAAATCAGGCCTGGATTTGTCGAGTGGTCAATCATCATTCGGGCAACTAACGGGCGCTTGAAAAAATCGGGGTGACCCCGGGGCGCGCCAGTATATAGCTAAATCCTTGTATTGGTAAGATTATTTGTCAATTCTGTTTGTATTGGTCTATATTTGGATGTAATATTTAATCCAAAGTTGCACGAACAACGTATAACTCATTGAAATTAAAGGTTTCGTAAGTGGCATCACTGGAGTCATTATTCGCTAAAAAGCGTCAGCCGATGGTCGGAATCGATATCAGTTCGTCCGCCGTCAAGGTGCTGGAATTCTCCAAGTCCGGAAAACAGTTCCGGGTCGAACGCTTTGGCGTCGAGCCGGTGCCACAGAATGCCGTAGTAGAACACGCTATCGCCGAAGTGGAGCAGGTTTCGGAAGCCGTCAGTCGGGCGGTCAAGCGCGCCGGTACAAAACTGAAACATTGCGCCGTAGCCGTAGCCGGTACCCACGTCATTACCAAGTCCATCAGGATGCCGGCGTCGCTGAAGGACCAGGAGCTGCAGACCCAGATTGAAATGGAAGCGGATCACTATATTCCGTATCCACTGGATGAGGTAAATCTCGACTACCAGATTATTGGCCCGGCCGAGGAGAACCCGGACGAGAACAATATTCTCCTGGCTGCCTGCCGCAAGGAAATCGTCGATGACTACATCGCGGTAATCGAAACCGCCGGGCTGACGCCGCAGGTTATCGATATCGAAACCTATGCCATGGAAAACGCCTACCAGTTGATTGCCGAGCATATGCCCGGTGGCGGTACTGACAAGACAGTCGCCATTCTGGATATTGGCGCCATGTCTACCAATATTAATGTTATCCATAATAATCATTCAGTCTATACGCGTGACCATTCTTTTGGCGGACGCCAGTTAACCGAGGAAATTCAGCGTCGTTATGGCCTGTCTTACGAAGAAGCCGGGCTGGCGAAAAAGCAGGGCGGCCTGCCTGACAATTACCAGACTGACGTATTACGTCCGTTCATGGAAGCCACTTGCCAGGAAAGCATGCGTGCGCTGCAGTTTTTTTATTCATCGAGCCCGTTCAATTCCGTGGACCAGATTATGCTGGCCGGCGGTTGTGCCCAGATTCCGGGTATTGATGAGTTGATGGCGGCGCGCATCGGTTGTCCGGCCATGATTGCCAACCCGTTTACCAACATGGCAGTGGGAGGCAAGGTCAAGGCTGAAAGTCTGAGTAATGATGCACCGTCACTGATGATTGCGTGCGGACTGGCGATGAGGAGCTTTGACGAATAGTTATGGCGACGAGGACCACTCTTAACCTGTTACCATGGCGTGAAATACGTCGCAAGGAGATGGATCGCCAGCTCCTGAGCGTGCTGGCGTTTGTATCAATATTGATGGCCGCATTGGTATTTTATGCACACCTGCATGTAAGCGGCCTGATTGAAAACCAGCAGATGCGTAACAAGTACCTTACAGATGAGATTACCAAGGTCGACAAGCAAATTGCCGAGATCAAGGAGCTGAAACAACAGCGTCAGGCACTCATTTCGCGTATGAATATTATTTACCAGTTGCAGGGCGCGCGTACGCAAATTGTTCGTGTATTCGATGAATTTGTCCGGAAGTTGCCTGAAGGTGTGTATTTCAGTTCCGTCGTCCAAAAAGACAAGAATTTCACGCTGAAGGGAGTGGCCCAATCCAATGCCCGCGTGTCGGCATTGATGCGTAACCTGGATGAATCCAACTGGTTCACCCAGCCGATTCTCAAGATAATCAACGTCAAAAAGCAGAATGCCGACAGGATCAGTGAATTCGATTTGACCGTGGTTCAGACTGACAAGTCAGCCAAAGAGCTCGGTGCAGAAGAAGACGCAAAACCCCAAACACCACAAAAGGGTAAGCGATAATGAATCTGCAAGATCTGCAAAATATTGATCCCAACGATCCGTCCAGCTGGCCGTTGCCGGTGAAGATGGTAGGTATTGCAGCTATCGGCATCCTGATTTTGTTTCTGGGCTGGTACTTCCTGATCCAGGGTGAAATCGAGCAACTGGAGCAGATTGAGCGCCAGGAACAGGACCTAAAGACCCAGTATTTGAACAAAAAGGCCCTGGCTATTAACTTGCCGGCTTACAAGCAACAAATGCAGGAAATGGAACTGACCTTCGGCTCTCTGTTGCGGCAGCTGCCTGATTCCGCAGAAGTGCCGGATTTGCTGGTGGATATCACCCAGGCCGGTCTTGGTCGTGGCCTGGAGTTTGTATTATTCAAGCCCGAGGGCGAGCGGCCGGTCGAGTTTTATGCGGAACTGCCAATCAGTATCAAGGTTCGTGGCACCTACCATGAACTGGCGTCATTTGTCAGTGATGTAGCGGCCCTGCCCCGTATTGTGACGTTTGGCAATATCGCCATCAGGGCCGACAAAGACGAAAAGTTGATAATGGAAGCCAAGGCCAAAACTTATCGCTATATGGATCAGGGTGAAATTGCCGCACAGAAAGCGAAAGATACCAAGGGCAAAGGCAGACGAGGGGCGCGCAAATGACAGCAATAATGCGCCGCATAGGATTTATTTTGTTTGTTACCATGCTGGCAGGCTGCAGCAGCGATGGTATGGATGACTTGCGTGTGTTTGTTCGTGATGCACACAAGGATCGCAAACCACGCGTAGAACCAATACCTGAAGTGAAAACCCACGAAGTTTTTGCCTATGCCGCCCAGGACAAGGTGGATCCTTTTGCAGCGTTTAATCTGCGGCCGCGCGGAAATATGAAACCCAAGGAAGGTGGTCCCGATCGAAATCGCCGTCGCGAGCCCCTGGAAGAGTACCCGCTGGATGCGTTAAAAATGGTCGGTACCATGCAGCGTCGAAGTCAATCGTGGGTCATCGTCCAGGCGCCTGACGGTACCGTACACAAGGCGCAGGTGGGAAATTATCTGGGTGAAAATTTCGGAAAAATCGTTCGCATTAGCGAAGGCAAGGTGGACCTGATCGAAACAGTGCAGGATCCGCTGGGTGACTGGATCAAGCGTAAAGCCAATCTGAGTATAGAGGAATAATCAAAGGGGTAACGCCATGGCGATACAGACAGCAGACAATATGCTTGGGTTTTTCGGCTTCAGGATTGTGCGCCTGATTGCTTTGCTACTGGCAATGGGTATTTCACTATCTGCCCGGGCAGAGACGCTGACCATCGAGGATATGAGCTTTACAACATTGCCCGGATCACGCGTTCAGCTGCGGATGAAAATGTCTGGCAAGCCGGTCGTGCCGCGCGCGTTTAAAATTACCAACCCGGCGCGCCTTGCCCTGGATTTTCCGGGCACCGGTGTTGCGCCAGGGAAAAGCAGCCTCAAGGTGGGCGTCGGCGCCCTGGTGAGTGTCAAGGCTATTGAGGCTGATAACCGTACACGTGTCGTACTGAATCTGGTCAACCCGGTCGGTTATGAGCAGGATATTGTCGATAACACGCTGGTTATTACGCTGGATAGCCCGACCAGCAAGATTGCTTCGGCTACGGACAATACGTCTCGTCATTTCACCAGTGCTGCACCGGGCCGTTACCAGGTTCAGAATATTGATTTTCGCCGCGGCGAACTGGGCGATGCCAAGTTGATTGTCACCCTGTCCGATCCTACTGCCGGAGTTGATATCAAGGAACAGTCCGGTGATATCGTTCTGGACTTTCTGAACACTTCCTTGCCCCCCGGACTGGAGCGTCGACTGGACGTAGTAGATTTCGCTACACCGGTCCAGACGGTTGATGTGTTTTCCCGAGGCACGAATACGCGCATGGTAGTCATGCCTACCGGCAAGTTTGAGCATCTCGCCTACCAGACCGGTAACGTGTTCACGCTGAACGTGAAGCCAATACTTGAAAAGGCAGACAAGAAAAAAGATGAATTTGGCTACAGTGGCGAGAAGCTGTCTCTTAATTTCCAGAATATCCAGGCACGCGCCGCGCTGCAGGTGCTCGCTGATTTCACCGGACTGAATTTTGTCGTTGCTGACAGCGTTCAGGGTGAATTGACCTTACGCCTGAAAGATGTGCCTTGGGACCAGGCGCTGGACCTGATCCTGGATGCGAAGGGCCTGGGTATGCGCAAGACCGGAAATGTTATTTCCATTGCCCCAGCGGAAGAAATCGCCTCCAAGGACAAGGCCAAGTATGAGGCCGCCAAGGCCGCTGTGGAACTGGAGCCACTGCAATCCGAGCTCATCCAGGTCAACTATGCCAAGGCGGAGGACATCGCCAAACTGCTGAAATCAGTAAAAGCGATCGCGACGGGCGGCAGCGGCGGACACCCGGCTTTTGGGGGTGGTAGTGTTACGATCACCAAGGAGAGCACGGACAGTAATTCATTGCTGTCGCCGCGCGGACAGGTTACTACGGACAAGCGCACCAATTCGGTACTGGTTCAGGATACGCCGGCCAAGATCCGGGAGATTCGTAAACTAATTGCCAAGCTGGACCAGCCGGTGCGACAAGTGCTCATTGAGAGTCGACTGGTAGAAGCGACTGATACTTTCAGTAAGACGCTGGGCGCCAGGTTCGGCGTCAAGAGTAACAATACTGGTGGCGGTACGACCGTGAACCAGCAATCGATGCTTGGGCTTGACGACGGGTTGAACGTTAATCTCCCGTCCGCCGGTATTGGGCCGGCCGCAGCCGGTTCCATTGCGTTGACTCTGGCCAAGCTCGGAACCGGCAGCCTGTTGTCACTGGAACTGTCGGCGCTGGAGCAGGAAGGCCAGGGCAAGATTATTTCCAGTCCACGCATTGTCACCGCCAATGGGCAAAAGGCGAAAATTGAACAAGGCCAGGAACTCGTCTTTACCACAAGTGTCCTGGGTGTTGGCACGACAGTGACCAAAAAAGCCGTGCTGAAGCTGGAAGTAACACCACGCATTACCCCGGACGACCGTGTCATCATGGATGTCAACGTCAGCAAGGACAATTTTGCTGACGCCGAGCAGGGTTTGCTGAATATCAAGGATATCGAAACACAGGTCTTGTTAGATAATGGCGAGACCGTGGTCATTGGCGGAATCTACGAGCTGGACAAGAATGCGACCGATACCAAGGTCCCGTTTTTCGGCGATTTGCCACTGCTGGGTTGGTTGTTCAAGAGCAAAGATCTTATTGACAGAAAGACGGAGCTCTTAATATTTTTGACTCCGAAAATCCTGTCCGATATGGCCGGCGCCCAATAATCGCTGCGCTTGATTTCATCGGCGGTTACTGGCATATCTGCCCGGCATGAATATGCCGGGCAATATATTTCTGATTGGACCAATGGGGGCGGGCAAGTCCACCATTGGCCGCCACTTGGCCGGGATGACCCGGAAAACCTTTCTTGATGCTGACAAGGAACTGGAATCCCGAACCGGTGCCTCGATTCCGTTGATTTTTGAAATCGAAGGCGAAGACGGGTTTCGCAAGCGGGAAACCGGCATAATTGACGAATTAACCCGGCTGAAAGACCTGGTGCTGGCCACGGGCGGCGGCGCCGTGCTGGCCGAAGACAATCGCCGCATGTTGCATAGTCGCGGCACTGTTGTCTACCTCGCCGCTTCCATCGATACCCTGGTAGAGCGTACGCGCCACGACAAAAACAGACCTTTATTGCAGAACACGGACAGGCGCAAGAAATTTGAGGAACTAATGGCGGTGCGCGATCCTCTATACAGGCAAGAGGCGGATTATATTATTGATACCGACAACCGATCTCCACAATCCGTGGCCAGGGAGATTGTCAAACAGCTGGAACAAGGCGCGGACTCATGACAGCGGCCAATACAAAGACACTAAGCCTGGATCTTGGTCCAAGAAGCTACCCCATCAACATTGGTGTCGGCCTGCTCAATCAGCGAGAACTGTTCAGCCCGCACGTCAAGGGAACGCGGGTCGCTATTGTCACCAATGACACAGTGGCCCCGCTTTACCTCAACCGGTTGCTGGAAACCCTGGCGCCGTGGAACCCCCTGTCCATCGTCTTGCCCGATGGTGAGCAGTATAAAAATCTCGACACGCTGAATCTTGTCTTTGATGCGCTGCTGAAAAATCGCTGTGATCGAAAGGTGACACTGGTAGCGCTGGGTGGCGGTGTTATTGGTGACATCACCGGGTTTGCCGCAGCCAGTTACATGCGTGGCGTGCCGTTTATCCAGGTACCAACAACGTTGTTGTCCCAGGTGGACTCGTCAGTAGGTGGCAAGACCGGTGTGAACCATCCGCTTGGAAAGAATATGATCGGCGCGTTTTACCAGCCTGCTTGCGTTGTTATCGACACAGAAACCCTCAAGACGTTGCCTGACAACGAGTTGTCCGCAGGGTTGGCGGAAGTTATCAAGTATGGCCTGATCCGTGACCTGAATTTCCTTGAATGGCTTGAGGTCAACATGTCCGGGCTGATGAATCGCCAGAGTGACTCGGTTATTGAGGCTGTCTACCGATCTTGTGACAACAAGGCGCGAGTAGTGGCAGCAGATGAGCGGGAATCAGGAAATCGCGCTTTACTGAACTACGGGCATACCTTTGGTCATGCCATTGAAGCCGGAATGGGGTATGGCGCATGGCTCCATGGCGAAGCCGTGGCCGCAGGCATGGTGATGGCCAATGACCTGTCCAGGAGAATGGGCTGGTTGACTGATGCCGACTGCGATCGTGCCGAGGCCTTGATTGCCGAAGCCGGTTTGCCGGTGCGCGCACCGACGGCGTTGTCAGCCGAGCGCATGCTTGAATTAATGGCGGTGGACAAAAAAGTGGAAGCCGGCCAGATCAAGCTGGTCTTGCTGAAGGGGCTGGCCAACGCAGTGCTGACGCATGAATACGATGAGCAGTACCTGCGCCAGACACTAGAGGATATGCGGGTCTGATTTATGAGTGATCGCGAGCTCCATTGCTGTGCTGCAACTGATGCCAACTGTCGTGGTCGCCAGCATGCTGAACCCGATCCATCTTATCGCAGCCAGTACCAGCGTGATCGTGACCGCATCGTTCACAGCGCCGCGTTTCGACGACTGGAATACAAGACCCAGGTGTTTGTAAACCACGAAGGTGACCTGTTTCGAACCCGCTTGACCCACTCTATCGAGGTTGCCCAGATCGCCCGATCCGTGGCCCGGGCGTTGCGCCTGAATGAAGACCTGGTCGAGGCAATTTCCCTGGCACATGATCTTGGCCACACACCTTTCGGGCATGCCGGCCAGGATGCCCTGAACGCCTGCATGAAGGATTACGGTGGCTTCGAGCACAACCTGCAGTCATTGCGGGTGGTGGATGTTTTGGAAGAACGCTATGCTGATTTTCCCGGACTGAACCTGACGTTTGAATCACGCGAGGGCATACTCAAGCATTGTTCCCTGGCCAATGCGAGGTTGCTTGGCGATATCGGTGAGCGCTTCCTCAATAAACAGCAGCCATCACTGGAAGCGCAACTGGCCAACCTGGCCGATGAAATCGCCTACAACAATCATGATGTCGATGATGGCCTGCGCTATGGCCTGATTACCATTGAACAGTTGCGCGAAGTGGCATTGTTCGACCGTCATTACCGTGAGGTAAATGAACGCTATCCGCAGATCTCCTCAAGGCGAATGGTGCATGAAATCATTCGTCGCATGATTAATCATGTTGTTGTCGATCTTGTTGAGACAAGCAAGCAGCGTATAAGCCAGTCAGGTGCAAACAGTATTGATGATGTGCGTAGTGCGCCCGGACCATTAATGGCGTTCAGTGATGAGGTGCGCGAGGAAATGACTGTGCTCAAGCGGTTCTTGCGTGCCAACCTGTACAACCATTTTCGTGTCCGAAGAATGACACAAAAATCTGTTGGTGTGATTGAGCAGTTATTTGCCGCCTTTTTTGAAGACCCGAAAATTATGCCGCCGCAATACCAGGAGGCCTTGCACAGGGAAACCCCGGGGCGTGCTGCTGAATCCGGCGCTGTTCAGCGCGCCCGCGTCGTCGCTGATTACATCGCCGGCATGACCGATCGCTACGCAATTCGAGAATACCAGCGGGTTTTTGATCCGTCCGCGGACAGCTAAAGCATCCCCTGTTCCATAACCTTCTGTTTTTTCGATACTTTTGACAATCGACTTTGCATTTCCCTTCGCCTTTGCTGGTTTGAATAGCCTGGAATCGGGCTGTATAATGCCCCGCCCTTTGTCCTGGCCACGGGTGCCTGGCGACAGGGCGCCGTTACGCTATCGCTGAAATCAGCAGCCCCGGGGTGGCACGAGAGCCGGGCCCAGATCAGGCACGAAGCCTGGGCACAACAAATCTGAATGAACAAGCATCGGGTGAAGTACGTGAAGAAGGCAGAACAGTTCTGCGGCGGTTTGTACCGACCGGAATTCGAAAAAGACAGTTGTGGATTTGGTCTTATGGCCCAGATGGATGGCAAGCCAAGCCATTGGCTGGTGCAGACATCCATTGATGCGCTTGGGCGTATGACACATCGTGGCGCTGTTGCCGCTGACGGCAAGAGCGGTGACGGCTGCGGGTTGTTGCTGGGCAAGCCGGATTCCTACCTGCGTGCAATTGCTTCAGAGTCTGGCTGGACTATGAACGAGCTTTACGCCGTTGGCATGGTGTTCCTGTCCAGGGACAGCAAGCTGGCAATTCATGCCCGAAAGATACTTGACCAGGCACTGGTGGAGCAGGGCCTGGTTGTGTGTGGTTGGCGTGAAGTACCTGTTGATCCATCGGCTTGTGGTGAAGAGGCGCTTGCCAGCATGCCGGTTATCGAGCAGGTGTTTGTCAACGCGCCTGCCGACATGGAAGAAGCCATTTTTGAGCGCCGCCTGTTCATTGCCAGGCGTGTTGCCGAAAAACAGCTCCAGGGAAAAGATAACACGTTTTATGTGCCTAGCCTGTCGGCGCGCGTGATCTCCTACAAGGGGCTGGTGATGCCGGCCAACCTGCCGGTGTTTTACCAGGACCTGGGTGATGTGCGCATGGAATCGGCCCTGGCTGTATTCCACCAGCGTTTTTCCACCAATACTCTGCCGCAGTGGCGCCTGGCGCAACCATTCCGTTACCTGGCGCATAACGGTGAAATCAATACCATCCAGGGTAACCGTAACTGGGCCGTCGCCCGGGCGCACAAGTTTGAAACGCCGATGATTCCGGACATGGACCAGGTCAGGCCGCTGGTCTCCATGACCGGTTCCGACTCATCAAGCCTGGACAATATGCTTGAAGCATTACTCGAAGGCGGGATGGATATCTTCCGCGCCATGCGTTTGCTGATCCCGCCTGCGTGGCAAAATGTCGAAACCATGGACACCGACCTGCGCGCTTTTTATGAATACAATTCCATGCACATGGAACCGTGGGATGGACCGGCCGGAATTGTTTTGACGGATGGACGCTATGCCGCGTGTACACTTGACCGTAATGGCCTGCGCCCGGCGCGCTATGTTATCACCAGGGACCGGCATATTACCCTGGCATCGGAAATCGGTGTTTATGACTACAAGCCGGAAGACGTCGTCACCAAGGGCCGTTTGAAGCCAGGCCAGATGCTGGCCGCAGATACGGAAACCGGCAAGCTGATTCTGCCGCAGGACGTGGATGATGACCTGAAATCGCGTCGACCGTACAAACAGTGGCTGAAGGAAAGCGTGTACCGGATAGAGTCGCAACTGCAGGACGAAGAAACCTGCAGTGCGACCATGAACCCGGAGCTGCTTTCGATTTATGAAAAAATGTTCATGGTTACGCACGAAGAGCGTGACCAGGTATTGCGTGTGCTTGCCGAGAGCGGCCAGGAAGCCGTCGGCTCCATGGGTGATGATACTCCGTTTCCGGTATTGTCGAGGCGAGTGCGCTCCGTTTACGACAATTTCCGCCAGCAGTTTGCACAGGTAACCAACCCGCCGATTGATCCGTTACGTGAACAGATTGTCATGTCGCTGGAAACCTGCTTCGGTCGGGAACTGAACCTGTTCCAGGATTCAGCTGCCCATGCGCAGCGCATAATCGTGGACTCACCGGTACTGTCTGCTACCAAGTTCCACCAGTTGCTGGATCTCAAGGATCCACGTTATGCATCGGTACGAATTGATTTGAATTATGAAGAAGGCGCCAGCCTGCGCGACGCTATTATTGCCGTGCGTGAAGCGGCAGAAAACGCTGTGCGTGCCGGCAAGACGCTGATCATCCTGTCTGATCGTGATGTTGCCAAGGGCAGGCTTCCGATTCATGCCTTGCTGGCTACCGGTGCCGTTCATCACCATCTTATCAACGCCGGTTTGCGTTGTGATGCCAATATTATTGTTGAAACAGCCACAGCACGCGATCCGCACCACTTTGCCTGCCTGATTGGGTATGGTGCAACTGCGGTATACCCGTACCTGGCCTACAACACGCTGTGCCACATGATTTCCGCCGGCCTGTGCAGCAGCAAGGATGGCGTTGCCCGGATCATGCATAATTACCGTAAAGGTATCAGCAAGGGTCTGTACAAGGTTATTTCCAAGATGGGCATTTCAGCCGTCGCCAGCTATCGTGGTGCCCAGCTGTTCGAATCCGTTGGTCTCAGTAGTGACGTAATTGACCTGTGTTTCCGCGGCACGACAAATCGTGTTGAAGGTGCCAACTTCGAAGATATCAACGAAGACCAGGCACGACTGGCCCGTGATGCCTGGAATCCACGCAAGCAGACCGGTCACGGTGGCTTGCTGAAGTATGTGCACGATGGTGAATACCACGCCTATAACCCGGACGTGGTGAGCGAGTTGCAGGAAGCCGTGCGCACCGGTGATTACGCCCGCTACAAACAATACGCCGCAACCGTGAACAACAGGCCGGCCATGGTATTGCGTGACTTGCTCGCCCTGCGCGATGACGTCAAGGCCGTCAGTATCGATGAAGTAGAACCGGCAGAACAGTTGTTCAAGCGATTTGATACGGCAGCGATGTCACTCGGTGCACTGTCACCCGAAGCTCACGAGGCGCTGGCCGTGGCCATGAATACACTGGGCGGTCGATCCAACTCCGGTGAAGGTGGTGAAGCGGTTGATCGTTATGGCACCAATCGCCGTTCAAAGATCAAGCAGATTGCCTCAGGTCGTTTTGGCGTCACACCGCACTACCTGAGCAGTGCCGAAGTCTTGCAGATCAAGATTGCCCAGGGTGCCAAGCCGGGTGAAGGTGGACAGTTACCAGGACACAAGGTGAACCAGTTGATCGCCGAGCTGCGCTACAGCGTTCCCGGTGTGGCATTGATTTCACCGCCACCGCATCATGACATTTATTCTATTGAAGACCTGGCACAGCTGATTTTCGATCTCAAGCAGGTCAATCCCGACGCGCTGGTGTCCGTGAAACTGGTTGCTGAAGCCGGTGTTGGCACTATTGCCGCAGGCGTTGCCAAGGCTTATGCCGATTTGATTACAATCTCCGGTTACGACGGTGGTACCGGCGCCAGTCCGCTGACGTCGGTCAAGTATGCCGGCGGTCCGTGGGAGCTGGGCTTGACCGAAACCCACCAGGTATTGCGGGCCAATAACCTTCGCAACAAGGTGCGGCTGCAAACTGATGGCGGTCTCAAAACCGGGCTGGATGTGATCAAGGCCGCCATACTCGGTGCAGAAAGTTTTGGATTTGGTACCGGCCCGATGGTCGCATTGGGATGCAAGTATCTTCGAATCTGCCATCTGAACAATTGTGCAACCGGTATTGCCACGCAGGATGATGTGTTGCGCCGCAAGCACTTCCGTGGCGAGGCTGAAATGGTAATGAACTATTTCCGTTTCATCGCGGAAGAGGTGCGGGAATACCTGGCGCAGCTGGGTGTACGCACCATGGAAGAACTGGTTGGCCGCGTTGACCTTCTTCGTGTTGTTGAAGGCCAGACTGCGCGCCAGAAGCGATTGAACCTTGATGCCATTATTTCCGATGCCGGGCTGGATCCTTCGTTGCCCCATACCTGCACTGAGCCTCGCAACGAACCCTTTGACAAGGGTGAGCTGGCTGAACAAATGCTTGCCGATATGCGTACCGCGATCAAGACCAAGACCGGTGGCGAATTTGGCTACAGGATACGGAATACCCATCGTTCTATTGGTGCGCGCATTTCCGGTGAAATTGCCAAGCATCATGGCAACCAGGGCATGGCCAATACACCGGTAACCGTGCACTTTGTCGGTACCGCCGGCCAGAGTTTTGGAGTCTGGAATGCCGGTGGTCTGCACATGTATCTCGAAGGCGATGCCAACGATTATGTTGGCAAGGGCATGACCGGCGGCAAGCTGGTGGTCCGTCCGCCCAAGAACAGTGCTTTTGTCAGTCACGAAGCAGCCATAATCGGCAACACCTGTTTATACGGTGCAACCGGAGGCCGATTGTATGCCAGTGGCCGGGCCGGTGAGCGTTTTGCCGTAAGAAACTCCGGCGCAACCGCTATTGTTGAAGGCGTTGGTGATCATGGTTGTGAATACATGACCGGTGGTGTTGTTACAGTGCTGGGCGAAACCGGTGTTAATTTTGGCGCCGGTATGACCGGTGGATTTGCCTTTGTGCTGGACGAGAACAATGTTTTTGTTGACCGACATAATGTCGATGTAGATATCCATCGTATTACCACAGAAAACACGGAAGCCTATCGTGCACACCTTCGTGAATTGATCGAGGAATATGTTGCCGATACCGGGAGCGAACGAGGCCGGGAAATCCTGGAAAACTTTCAGGATCGTGTAAGCCAGTTCTGGCTGATCAAGCCAAAAGCAGCGGATCTTGATACGTTGCTTGCATGTTTGCGTCGTGAAGCTGCATAAGGGTTTAGGAAATCAGTTATGGGTAGAGTCAATGTAATGCAGTTCGTGGAAATTCCACGACGGGACCCGGACAAGAAACCAGCCGACTCGCGCAAGCGTGAATTTGCCGAGATTTATGAAGGCTTCGATGTTCAATCCGCGGCAGCGCAAGCGGCACGCTGTCTTGCCTGTGGTAACCCGTATTGCCAGTGGCGCTGCCCGGTGCACAACTATATTCCTGACTGGCTGGAGATGGTTGCGCGTGGAAATATCAATGAAGCGGCCGAACTGTCGGCCCGGACCAACAGCTTGCCCGAGATTTGCGGTCGTGTCTGTCCCCAGGACAGGTTGTGTGAAGGGGCGTGCACCCTGAACGATGGGTTTGGTGCGGTGACCATTGGCGCGGTGGAGAAATATATCACCGATACCGCGCTGGATTCCGGCTGGCGTCCGGACATGTCAGCGGTGCAACCAGTCGGCAAGACGGTTGCCATTGTCGGCGCCGGTCCGGCCGGACTCGGTTGTGCAGATATCCTGGTTCGCAACGGTGTAAAACCGGTAGTGTATGACCGGCACCCGGAAATTGGTGGTCTGCTGACATTTGGTATACCGGCATTCAAGCTGGAGAAGGAAGTGATCAAGCGTCGCCGTGAAGTGCTTGAAGGCATGGGCGTGGAATTTGTACTGAACACGGAAATCGGCGCCGATATTTCCATGGCTGATCTGATCAAGAAGCATGATGCCGTGTTCCTTGGTATGGGCACGTACAACTTCATGCGCGGCGGATTCCCGGGCGAGGACAAGGACGGTGTCTATGATGCGCTGCCGTTCCTGGTTTCCAATACCCGTTACCTGATGGGTTATGACGTTGATCGTATTGATATGCAGGGCAAGCGCGTTGTTGTCCTGGGTGGCGGTGATACCGCCATGGATTGCAATCGCACGTCCATTCGCCAGGGTGCAAGCAAGGTGACTTGTGCCTACCGTCGTGATGAAGACAATATGCCCGGTTCGGCACGTGAAGTCGCCAATGCCCGGGAAGAGGGTGTCAATTTCCTTTGGAACCGCCAACCGGTTGAAATCGTTGGTGATGGCCAGGTTGAGGGCGTCAAGGTGGTTACCACGCAACTGGGTGAACCCGATGAGCGCGGCCGCCGTCGCCCGGAGCCGGTCGCGGGCAGCGAAGAAGTTATTCCTGCCGATCATGTGATCATTGCCTTTGGTTTTCGGCCCAGTCCGCCCGAGTGGCTGGGTAAACACAAGATTGAGCTTGATGATCGTGATCGTATTGTTGCGCCGGCCAGCGGAGAATTCGCCTACCAGACCTCCAATCCAAAGGTATTCGCCGGTGGTGATATGGTCAGGGGTTCCGACCTGGTTGTTACGGCAATCTACGAGGGGCGCAAGGCAGCCGAAGGTATTCTGGACTACCTGGGCGTATAACCAGCTTCCGGAACGAACCGCTCAAAGGCATGCTAAAAGTGCATGCCAGGTGTGATAGCATTGCACACACTATAAAGGGCGGGTCATTGTCGATTGGGTTTCATGACATGACCGCCTCAATCCGGGCCTGAAAACCGGGGTTCGTTTAATACCAGCTGCTCAGTAACATTCATCGTTCCAGTTGGCGTGTGGATGCGGAGAAAGACAAATGACAGAACTAAAAAACGATCGCTTTCTTCGTGCACTGCTCAGGCAGCCTGTAGACCGCACGCCGATATGGGTTATGCGACAGGCCGGACGCTACCTGCCGGAATACCGGGCTACACGCGAAAAAGCCGGTGATTTCATGTCCTTGTGCAAGAATGCCGATCTTGCCTGCGAAGTCACATTGCAGCCGTTGGAGCGTTTTGATCTTGATGCAGCAATCCTCTTCTCCGACATCCTGACCATCCCTGATGCCATGGGCCTGGGCCTGTATTTTGCCAAGGGCGAAGGCCCGCACTTCGAGCGCCCTGTACGCAGCGCGGCGGATATTGACCGTTTGCCTGTACCTGATCCGGAAGACGAACTCGGCTATGTCATGAACGCCGTGCGTACCATTCGTACAGCACTTGATGGCCGTGTGCCACTGATTGGTTTTTCCGGCAGCCCTTGGACCCTGGCAACCTACATGGTTGAAGGTAGTGGCAGCAAGGATTTTGCCCAGGTCAAGCGCATGCTGTTTGATGAGCCAAGACTCATGCACGCACTGCTCGACAAGCTTGCACAATCTGTTACTTCGTACCTGAATGCACAGGTTGCGGCCGGCGCCCAGGCGGTCATGGTGTTCGATACCTGGGGCGGCAGCCTGACCCCGCGCGATTACAAGGAGTTTTCGCTTCGTTACATGAGCCAGATTGTCAGTGGCCTGACACGTGAAAACGATGGCCGCAAGGTCCCGGTAATACTGTTTACCAAGAACGGTGGTCAATGGCTCGCGGATATGGCAGGCAGTGGTTGTGATGCGCTGGGCGTGGACTGGACTACTGACCTGGCCGTTGCACGAGCCATGGTGAACGATCGCGTGGCCTTGCAAGGCAATATGGATCCGTCTGTGTTGTACGCATCTCCTGAACGAATCCGTGACGAAGTAAAACAGGTTCTCGCAAGCTACGGCAACGGAACCGGTCATGTATTCAACCTTGGCCACGGTATCCATCAGGCCGTGGATCCGGATAATGTCAAAGTGCTGGTCGATGCGGTGCACGAATTCAGTGCGCCATTCCATAGAACAACCTGATTTCCATTAGCATCTGAACGATATTACCAGGTCCGCCCTGCTTTAACCGGGGTCGGCACTGGGCTATGATTTCGGTTATGAAATCCGGGCGGCATCCCATAATGAAGGAGACACCTGGCGGAGTCGGTCGTTGTCTGCGCGGCGATGAAATCGGGCCTGCCCTGGCTGGAAATGAATATACCAGCGTGCCAATAGCGTGTGCGGGGTACATACCATGTTTCCGGGCTTTGTCCCGGGCTCAGGAAACTGAAATATTGGCGGCCGACAAGTGATGCGGTTAGCCATAATATTGATAAAGGATGATGGCAAGACGAAGCTTCTGGAGCCTGCTGCCCAGCCCTGGCAGGGAGATTGGGGATGAGAATGCTGCCAGTGATCCTGCTTGTGCCCGTATTGATCCTGTCCTGGCCTGCTTCCGCCCTGGAGGCATACACTGCGCCTGTTGCCGATTCCGCGATCATTACCGACATTGTCATAACGGGTAATGAAGTCACCCGGCCAGAAATCATTTTGCAGGAAATGCTCTTGGGCGTGGGTGACCCGCCTAATGCCGGGTTAATTGAGCGATCGACCCAGGCGATACGTGATCTCGGTCTGTTTTCATCCGTGACCGTCAACGTCAGGTCGGTGGATGATGATGTTGAGCTGATCATAGACGTCAAGGAAAAGCTGTTCCTGTTGCCGGTACCACGGTTGAATCGAAACGCAGACGGCGACATCAAGTATGGGGCGCAGCTGCGCTGGAACAACGTAGCCGGCCTGAACCAGACGATCAGGATGACCCTGGATCGAACCGAGTATTCCGATAATACCCAGAATGATCGTGACGAATTCAGGATAGATTATGACTACCCCCGCATCAGGCAGACGCTCTATAACGTTGATCTAAAGTACTCCATAGAGCATTCCGAGCAGGAGGCGACCAGCGACCTGGGCGTGTTGTCTGTCTTTGATGAAGAGACCACAGAATCCAGGCTTCGCATTTCGCGCTGGTGGACACGTTCCGGAGCGACTCGGGGCTGGCTGAGTGGATTTGGCGCTGCGCGTACCGAATCCGATTACGAGTATATATCCGGTGATCCCGATGTGCTTGTCGATCGTACCATGGTATCCCTGCTGGGTTCATTGTCATACCACCAGCTTCATGAAACCGAGTTTAGCCGTTTCGGCTATGAGTTTGGTTATGATGTATCGCAGTCCCTGGAGACAATCGGTGCTGATGAAACTGCAACAACCAGCGAGATATTTGTTCGAGATTATCGGCCCGTGTCCGACACCCCTCACAGGAACATCAATACACAATGGCGAGTTGGTGTTTCCAGTCTTGATGGAAACAAGACATATGATCTTGGCGGCAGTTCACGCTTGCGCGGCTATGATCGTGGCAGCATAACCGGAAACGCGTTTTTCCTGGCCAATATCCAGTATCTCGCGCCGTGGCCGGGATACCCGGCATTTCGTTATGTTGTGTTTACTGATATCGGCAATGCCTACAAGAATGCGCGCTACATTGATCTTGGCGATGTTCGGGCCAGCGTCGGCCTTGGATTTCGCTGGAAGTTACAGTCCTTTGTCAAAACCTATCTGCGCCTCGATTGCGCCTACGCATTTGATACAGATGAAACCAAGGTGTATGGCGCGACTGTAGCCATGTTCTGAGCGCTTGTGTCGATATTGCCGGGAAGTTAAAGTGACACCAGGCCAGGACAAGGGAACGAGTTATGGCATCAGAATCACAAACCTTTGCAGATAGTGGAACCAGCCTGCAGCAGTTGCTGGGCTTGATGCGCCGTTTACTGCAAACCCCTGATGGCCAGTCCGTGTATCGACGTATCGAGCGTGGCTCGCGTGTTTGCGAGGACTTTGGCCAGCAGCTTGAGCAACGATTTCTCCAGTATCTCGATCATGAACTGGCCTGCTCCTGCCAAGGTGAAGACCTGGAACCGTCCACCCGCCTGATAGTGCGCCTGATCCGCCGAAGGCTGGCGCCTTTCCTGGCGCAGAATTGGCGGGTAACTGATCCTGGATTGGAGGGCCTGGGTGCGGACATGGCCGGCGTTGTAGCGCAGGTAGCGAGTGTCGAACTGTGGAACCAGGCTGCGAATGAAAAGTCCCGCGAAATGGAAGCTGAGCAAGCGCGATATAACCCGTCTGCACGGAACCTGATGTTGCCCGATCTCCAGTCCGGAAGGCGGGAGCTGGACCGGCATTATGATGATCTGCGTGCGAGTTTTGAGCACAGCCAAAGACAAAACCGGGATTTCCTGAATAACCTGAAAACTGTACGCCTGGCAATTAATGACAAGAATGCCGGAAACGATGTGGATGAGTTAAGGCCGGTATTACTGGCGGCCATAGACGAGATTACCGAGTGGCAGGAAGCGCTGATGCAACAGTTAAGCGAGGCAAACGAGTTTCTTGATACCGCTCGCAGTGGCAGCGTGTGGCTGCATGAAGAAATCAACAAGGTTCGTGAGCTGACCCAGACTGATGAATCAACAGGGTTACCGAACCGGGATGCATTTCTGCGGCGTATGTATGGCGAAATGCAGCGGGCCCGGCGGTTCCGGCATCCTTTGTCAGTGTGCTTGATCGGGCTGGACCTCGGTGCGACAGGTCACCTGGATGATGGTGCGGTCGAGGCACTGGTTGTCTATGCCGACAATGTTATCAGTCGATTTCGGGCCTACGATATTGTCGCCAGGACTGGTGAATTGCAGTTCGGCATCCTGTTGCCGGGAACCGGGGCCGAAGGTGCGTTCAGGGCGCTGGAAGAGGCGCAGCATCGGGCAGCACGAAGCAGCCAGTCAGGCGGAGACGCCATCGTGTTGCCGTCGTTTCATGGTGGTGTTGCGACCATGCATCCTAATGACGCGCCTGATGAATTATTGCACCGGGCGGAGACAGCGTTTAGGAGTGCGTCCCGCAAGGGCTCCGGGGCACTGGAAATCGTCGCCGGCGAACAGCAGCGCCTGTCGCCGGAACGTGCCGAAACCGCCTGATTTCATAGTGATAATCACTGAAAAGTTGTTATAGTCCGGTCATGGATCAGACCACCGACTTATTGTTAGAAGATATCCGGGTGCATCTCGAGGGTCTGAAACGCACCGTCGACGGCGACCTGTTGTACCGGATGATTGAGCGCGGCCTGGCCAAGCATGGGGTTGCCGACGGGCCGGTGGCCGGTAACTTCATCCGTTTCATGCACACGGTGCTGGGCCGGTACGCAAACGACAAGCGATCCAACCCGGTCACCCGGGTCAAGGCGCGACTGATTCAGCAATATCTCCTGGTCCACCTTCCCGCCGCTGACTCCGGGCCACGGGACCATCCGGCTGTAGGCATCACCCAACCGTTGCCCAGGCAGGAGCCTGCCACCAGCGCCAGCCCGGCGTTGCATGGAGAACTGGTGCAAAGCCGGACCCCGGCGGATGCTGTTGCCGACAGTGCGGAACCGGATAGCGCCGATGCCTCAAGCCAGGCCAAGCATGAACTGGTGAACCGTATTGCTGAGACCATTGAAGCCAATGATGGTTTTAACCGCCTGTTACGATCAAATCTGCGTGCGTTGAAACTGGCCGAAAGTGCAGAAGACTTGCTGGATTTGAAAGAGTTGCTGGTCAAGGGCATGGAAGACCTGCTGGCTGGTGCCGGGCAGCTGGGTGGGCAGCTGGGAGAAACCTCGGGCTGGCTGGAGAAGGTTGAGCGTGAAAAGCAGCAACTGGAGCAGCATGTGCGCCAGGCAGCCCAGCATTCACCATTGGACCAGGTCACCGGCCTGCCTCAGCGTGATACCTTGTACCGTCAACTACGGGCTGAAGTGGGTCGGGCCCAGCGTTACGGTTTTTCCGTCGCCCTGGGAATTCTTGGGGTTGATGGCCTGGAGCGGTTGACCCGGGACCTGGGTGATGCTGCCGCTGAGGAGGTGCTGAGAGCCTATGGCCGCGAAGTGTTTTCCATGCTGCGGGCCTATGACGTGGCAGTGCGTTATGACGAGCAGCGTTTCGCCGTACTGTTGCCAAACACCCAGAGGGCCGGGGCCGAAAAAACCCTGGCAAAACTCCAAAAGCGTGCGACTGAACTCGCGTTTGAGATATCCGGGGTCAGTCACCGGGTACCGGGGTTTTCCAGTGTGTTGACCATGTATGTGCCCGGCGAGGACCCGGAAGGTTTGCTGAAACGCGCGGCCAGAACCCTGTATCTTGCCCAACAACGGGGCAACAGTCAGAACCTGTTCCTGGCGCCGGCGGGGTAGCACTTGTTTTGTTTCGGCAAGGTCGCGTAATGCGCTACACTGCGCGCAAGCAATCACTGCAGAATTCCCTGAGCTGTTACCCAATATCAAGTTGTCGATCCTGTGAAAAAATTTTGCATTGTCATCCCGGCCTACAATGAGTCTGGCAGTATCGCCGATATCGCGTTACGGGCGCGCCGGTATTGTGATCACGTTGTCGTGATAGATGATGGTTCAACAGATAATACTGTTGAGCTTGTCGAGAAGCTGGACGTGGTGTTGTTGCGCAACCCGGAAAATGAAGGCAAGGCCGTGGCATTGTCACGGGGTATCGTCTGGGCACTGGAACAGGGCCTGGATTATGTCATCACCCTTGATGGCGATGGTCAGCATGAACCGGAGGATATCCCGCGATTTATCGAAGCAGCATTGGCCAATCCGGACAAGATAATTATTGGTTCGCGCATGGCCAACAAGGCGGCATTTCCGGCCAAGCGATACTATGCCAACCGTATTGCCAGCTTCTGGATTTCCTGGACCGCTGGCTATCCGATACAGGATTCCCAGTCCGGTTTTCGCCTGTACCCGGTTGACTTGTTCAAGAAGCTGACCATCAAGAAGACCCGCGCCTATGGATTTGTGTTTGAAAGCGAAATTTTAATAAAAGCCGCGCGTCTCGGTATTACCAGTCTGAGCATTCCGATCGAAGCCATTTACAAGGATCATGCGCGGCCAAGCCATTTTCGTCCGGTGCTGGATATTGTGCGAATTACCATAATGGTCGGATGGCGCATGACGTCGAGATTGATGCACCCGGTTGGTTTCTACAAGGCATTTATACGTCCGCGCTTTCAGCGGACTCGTGCCTTCAGTCTCGGTCGTGAAGGATTTTTCAGTTTTGTTCTAGCCAATCTGCTCGTCCTTTTAACAGGCGGATTGATTCTCCTGGTCCGTATGCGCGAGGTCTATTTCATCGCCCGCAACGCACCTGACCATGTCGAAGCGGCTGACTGGATTATGGTGCTGGGTCGCCATGTGCGCCGTGAATTTGAGCGCCGCCTGGACAAGGTCGTAGACCTGGCGCGGCAGTACCCGGAAAGCCGTATCCTGGTGCTGGGTGGCAAGCCGCGAGGTGTTGCCATCAGCGAGGCCCGGCTCGGCCGAGATTACCTGTTAAATGCGGGAATAGACGAATCGCGAATATTGCTCGAACAGGAATCCCTGCACACGCTGGAAAACATGCTGAATGCCCGCACCTTGCTCGGAGAAAGAACCCGCAAGCCGGTAGTGATTGTTACCAGCAGGTACCATCTCGCCAGGGCGCGTGGCCTGGCGAACAGTCTTGGTATCCCTCATGAACTGTGCGCGGCTGAGCCCAGGCTGGAGCCCGGCCCGACCCTGTTGGGGCAGGTGCTGGCTGAAAGCTACTATGTCCACTGGCTGCATTCGGCGCGACTATGGGCCCGCATAACCGGTCGTACCGGTCATGTTGGCCCGTTGCAGCATTAATTTCCGGAGCGAGCGATTGCCCCGTTTATTTTCCGCCAAGCATGGCAGCTTTCAATGAACCGGTGATGGGTTTTTCGCCAATCCAGACACTTAGCAATGCCCGGTTGAAATCGGCGCCGGCAATACTGCCTCGAGACTGACCGTTGATGGTGACCGTGGTACCGGTGTCCGGCGAATACTCGAGAACTGCGCGGTCACCGGTTTTCATGGCAGGAAACATTGCGGCCAGTTGATCAATTCTCGGCTTCATCGTTTTGTAATCGTTTTCGGGAAGGTTGGCGCTGAAACCGTCATGCCAGGCGTCGGTCAATTTGCTGGCAGAAACTTCCTTGTAGAGAAAATGCATCAGTACGCGGTTTTCCATATCGGCGGACAATATCTTGCCGGCATCCTGGCTTCGTTCCTTGACATACAGTGCGCCTATATAAACCTTGAAAAATGCTTTTTTGCGAATTCCGGCTCCGTTGAGAACAAGCGCGGAGCCAGACGCTGTTTGCACCGAATTATCAATGCTGACATCGGCAATGACAGTCGATGTCTCGTCTGCCATGGATGTTCCGGCCAGGAACAGAAACATCAATCCCGTCATAAAACCTGTGTTACAGCAACCCGTTTTCATTATGTTCCTCCAGAGAGAGCGATATTGATCTAGCCGGGGATATCCCGTCGGCTGACGGGAAGGCCTGGCTGACAAAGCAGTGGCCACGTATCGGGTCACTTGTTGTTACGACGCATATACATGGCGATGGCAAGCATCAGTACACCAATAGTGAGGCCATACTTGTGATAATTGACAAAATAATAACCGGACTTGGACACTTGAAAATGCGCAAGGTTGTAGGTGATGATTGCCGGGCCCAGTGTGTAGCCAATTGCCTGGATCCACTGGAAAAAGGTCTTGAGTGTTGTTGCTGGTATGTTGATTCCTGCCATGTTCTCCTCCTCGTATTAATTGTAGTGGTAATCTAGCCTATGCTGCCAAAACGGGCAGCCTGTGTCGAATTATTCGGCGGCGTTCGGGCGATAAATGGCGGTTAAACCGTCGGCACAAATTGGCCGATAAGCCGGTGAGGATTGCCAAATGAATATTACGCTGGAACCGGATAATCATACTTTCGAGATCTTGCCCAAGGAAAGCTTGCTGGATGCTGCGTTGCGCGCCGGCGCCAATGTCCGTTATCAGTGCAACAATGGCAGTTGTGGCAAGTGCAAGGCGCGGTTGCTGGCAGGTAATCTGGTTCCCTTGTTCCAGGCTGACCGGCCACTATCCGGTGACGAGGCTGCCGCAGGCATATGCCTGATGTGTTGCAATGGTATTAATTCGGATAGCGGAGAGGATGTGGTTTTGAATGTGGGCCGGGCCCGCAGCTCGGTTGACGTTCCGGTTCAGCAGATCAGCGCGAAACTCAATCGCGTGCAGCAGCTGACTGAAGAAATATTGCAGATAGAGCTGCGTACACCGCGCTCCAGAACCTTGTGGTTTCTGGCCGGGCAGTCAGTTCGATTGCATCTGGACAGCCTGCTACTGATGGCAACGGTGGCCAGTTGTCCGTGCAACGGCATGTTGCTGCAGTTTCATTTGTCCCCCGGATACGAGCCTGCACATGCCATGTTCGCAGAGCGCGCAAAAAAAGGCCTCGTCCTTGGCCTGGAGGGCCCTTTCGGCGAATGCACGTTGAACGAAAACAACCCGGGGCCAGCAGTATTTGTTTGTGTTGATGAGGGCTTTGCTGCAGCCAAGAGTATTATTGAGCATGCTATAGCGCTGGATTGGCCGTACCCGGTGAGATTGTACTGGATCAGGAACAGACTTTCGGAGCGATACCTTGAAAATTATTGCCGATCATGGGCAGATGCTTTCGAGGATTATCGCTACTTGCCTGCCAGTGCTGATGGGCTTGCAGAACTACGAGCCTTGCCTGCGACTGAGCCACTGGTATTTAAGGAGGCAACCTGGTACCTGTCCGGAAACTCCGAAGCACTGTCGGAGGTTGTTTCTTTGTTGTCCCAACTTGGCGTACCTGAAAATTGCCGGCGTATCGCGTTTACCGACCGGGCTTGACCTGGCGGACAGGAAAAACTCTAATGCGCGACTATGAGTGTAATTGCTGCCCGTGAACTGAAGAAGAATTTTGGCCGCAATGCTGTCGTCAAGGGAATTGATTTTGCTGTTGCGCCAGGCAGCTGTTTTGGTTTGCTCGGTCCGAATGGCGCCGGCAAAACCACAACCCTGAAAATGACCCTGGGGCTGTCTCCCCCAACCGGCGGTGAGCTCAAAGTATTTGATCTGCCCATGCCAGGTTCTGCGTCATTGGCACGTCGCCGTATTGGAGTGGTTCCACAACTGGATAACCTGGATCCGGATTTCACCGTTGCCGAGAACCTGCTGGTCTACGCCAGTTTTTTCGGCATACCTGTTCATGAAGTCCAGCCAAGACTTGATGCGTTGCTTGATTTCGTCAACCTTCGTGACAAGGCGGACTCACGCATTCATACCTTGTCCGGCGGTATGCAGCGCCGGCTTACCATAGCCCGTGCCCTGGTCAATGATCCGGAGTTGATTGTGCTGGATGAGCCAACGACCGGTCTCGACCCGCAGGCGCGTCACCTGATCTGGCGCAAGCTGCGCGACCTGGTGGCTATGGGCAAAACACTGTTGTTGACTACGCACTATATGGAAGAAGCCGAACGCCTGTGTGATGAGCTGGCGATTATGGAGAATGGTCTCATTATTGCCCAGGGCTCGCCATCAGCACTGATCGGCCGGCACGTGTTGCCGGAAGTGGTGGAAGTCAGGAGTGAATACGAAACCGTGCAGAACCTGCTCCCAGAATATCCAGATGTTGAAGCCGAGCTCATTGGCGATACACTTTATGTTTATGGTCGGGAAGTGAAGGCACTGCTTGCCAGGGTAGACGAATACGCCAGCGTGAATTATGTGCATCGACCGGCGAATCTTGAAGATGTATTCCTGAAATTGACGGGCCGGGAGTTGCGCGATTGAACCCATTGTTGCCAACAGGATTGACCGGTGTTCTGGCGGTATGGCGCCGCAACATCAAGGTGTGGCGACGGCTGATCGGGCCGAGCCTGTTGGTGAATTTTGGCGAGCCTTTGCTGTATCTGCTAGGCCTGGGTTACGGGTTGGGGCGCTTTATTGAAAGCATGAACGGCATGCCTTATCTGTCGTTCCTGGCCGCTGGTATTGTCGCCGCGTCAGCCATGACAGCAGCGAGTTTTGAAGCCAACTATTCGGTGTATACACGCATGGTGCCGCAGCGCACCTACGATGCCATGATGGCGACCCCGTTGTCAGTGCCGGATATTCTTGCCGGTGAGTTGGTCTGGTGCGCAACCAAGAGCCTGATTAACGGCAGTGCCATACTCCTGGTTGCGGTGTCGCTGGGTATTGCCAGCTCATGGCTGTCATTGTGGGTGATTCCGGCAACATTCTTTATTGGCCTGTGTTTCGCCGGGCCGGCACTTATCATGACAGCGTATGCCAGCAGTTACGATTTCTTTAATTATTATCAGACACTGATATTGATGCCAATGACCATGCTGTCAGGTGTATTCTTCCCGGTTGATGGACTACCGTTCGTTTTGCAACAGTTAATCCAGTTATTGCCATTGATCCATGCTGTTGAGCTGGTGCGACCACTGATGGCCGGACAGTGGCCGGCTGACCTTGTTCTGCATTGTACGGTTTTGTGTATCTATACGGTGTTCGGCTACGTGGTAGCTGTACGACTTATCCGCAAGCGCCTGGTCGTATAATGAAGTTTGATCAACCGCTGGTGCGCGGGCGCTTGCTTCGCCGCTACAAGCGATTCCTTGCCGATGTCTGGCTGGATACAGGGGTGCAGGTAACGGCGCATACCGCCAATACCGGCGCCATGACCGGTTGCGCCGAGCCGGGCAGCCGCGTGTGGCTGAGTATTGCCAATAAGGCCGGACGCAAGTACCCGTATACCTGGGAACTGGTTGAAACCGGCACCGGAGCCCTGATCGGCATCAATACCTTGCGTGCCAATGCGCTGGTGGAGGAGGCGATAACCGGCAAAATGCTGCCCTCGTTGAATGGCTATGAAACGCTGCAGCGTGAACAGCGCTATGGCGACGAGGCCAGCCGTATTGATCTCAAGCTCAGCAGCCGCATTCGTCCGGACTGCTATATCGAGGTAAAGAACGTTACCCTGGTTCGGGGACAGACAGGCTATTTTCCCGATGCAGTCAGTATGCGCGGACAAAAGCATTTGCGTGAACTGATTAAGGTAGTGCAGGCCGGTGATCGGGCGGTGTTGTGTTTTTGTGTTCAGCGCGATGACGTCACCAGGGTTGGCGCGGCAGATTGGGTTGATGCAGATTACGCCGAAGGCTTGAAACGCGCCCGGAAAGAGGGTGTGGAGATTATGGCGGTAGTGGCCCCACCCCGGCTGAACGCCATCGCAGTGACCGGGGTATTGCCGGTCAGGCTCGATCGAGAGTCGTCCAGATGCGGGTGAATGTGAAGCTTGTTTTGAGACCAGTTCCAGAGCAGAGTGATCATGTGATCACCCTGTCCGAGCCACCGGGCGGCATGGCTATGCGTTCCGGCGACAAAAACAAGTTTCCTCGCTAGCCTGCCTTTTGCTCCAGGCTCTCGAGAGTTTCCACGTTTTCCATGCATTCGGCGAGGCTGATGCCTTCCAGGTAAATACCGATCTTGTCGCTGAGCCGATCCCACAGGTCTGCCGGGAGATACTCGCCTTTTGTCGAGCGGCGCTCCATGGCGGCGGTGTTGTCATTGACCGCTGAAACGATCTGGGCAACCGTGATGTCCGAAGGTGCTGCAGCGAGGCGATATCCACCGCCAGGACCGCGACGACCTTTCACCAGCCCACTTTTTCTAAGGTTGGCAAACAGTTGTTCCAGGTACGACAGGGAAATACCCTGGGCACGGGAAATGTCGGTCAGGTTGATCGGGCTGCTGTTATCATTGAGTGCCAGTTCCAGCATGGCCATAACAGCATATCTAGCTTTAGTGGAGATTTTCATGATGTTTCCTTAAAAGTTTTCTGTGAAAACCGTCAGCTCATTACCATGTATTCAGTAAACATTATGCCATACCTCGTTGCAATCCGGTTATGTAAAAACTTTGTAAAATCGTGCAAATAGTTTGCCCATGAGGTTTGTACGTGTTTTTGTTGGAATAAAAAACATAACCGGCAAATACCCGTCCATTGATTACATGTTTGGATTTAGTTCAATTCGGCGAGCAGGGAGTCGATCGTGTGCGTCGCTTGTCCCAGGTATCCACCACCAAATAGATTGAAGTGATTGAGAATGTGGTACAGGTTGTACAGGTTTTTCCGGGTTTTATAACCTGTGTCTATGGGCCAGGCTTCGTTATAGGCGCTGTAAAAGTCCCGGGAGAATCCGCCGAATAGCTCGGTCATGGCGAGGTCAGCTTCCCGATCCCCATAATAGACTGCCGGATCGAATATTGCCGGATCGCCGGAAGTCAATATGGCGTAATTCCCGGACCACAAGTCACCGTGCAGCAGTGATGCCATGGGCTGGTACTGCTGGAAAAATCCGTCGAGATCCTCGGATAGCCTTAGGCCGCGCTCAAGGGTGCGCCTGTCGGCGCCGTTTTTTCCGGCCAGTTCAAGCTGAAAGCCAAGACGATGTTGTCGGTAGAATTCGATCCAGGATGATTCCCGGTTATTGGGTTGCGGTGTCGAGCCTATGGTGTTGTCGCGATGCCAGCCGAATTGTGTTTGTGATTGCCGATGCATCCTGGCCAGGGCGCGGCCGAGCTGAACCATGCTGTTACTGTTACCGCTACCGACAGCAAGATACTCCATGGCGATATAGCTGCTGTGACCGGCAACGCCGACGCAGACGGGGGCGGGAATGTGCAATCGGTCGGGATGATTGCCATTCTGGCTCTCTATCATCTCGTTCAGACCCTCGGACTCGGCGATAAACATTTCCAGTCGGTCCGCGCGATTGGTTTTGACAAAGTATTGCAATTCACCGGAATCGACGATCCAGGCTGAATTGATGGAGCCGCCGCCGACCGATCGGCAATGAGGGCGCTCGAGTTTGCTCCCGGATTTCTGCTCTATATCGAAAAAAATGGCTGCCCAGGCATCGTTATCGGTCTGGCTCACAAGGCGTCTCCTGGCGAGAAAAATCGGGGTTCGTGAATCTGTTGCCGAGTTATAAGCCGGTATGGATAAATAGCATACAAATAAAATGTGTACTAGATTTAGTCCGGGTACGCGACCATGATATTGAGGTGAAGGAACCGTGATTGCGGTCGAATACGGGGATGCGGTCTGCATGCCTGCAGATCCAGAAAGAGGTGTGCTTGATAATTGATCATTTATCCATTCGCGTTGTGCCGGTGGTGGCAATCGTCATTATGGGAGTGCTTGCCATTGGCCTGGTGACGGCCAGCGACAGGATCTTCCGGGAGAATGCGATTCAGCGTGAGCAGGGCCTGATTCGCGATGCTTTTGCTGCGCGCATGGATCAGGTGCTTGATGGCCATGAGCGTAATGCTGTCGAGTTGGCCGGGAGCCTGCTTGGCGACAGGATGTTTGCCAAGGCTGTGGCCAGTTCCGACGTTGATTACCTGCGCACCCTGCTCGGCAATACATTACGAAATGCCGGTCAGCGTACAGGGAATCGTGACGGCGCGGGCAACCCGCTGGTTGTTGCGGTCAGTGATGCCAGCCAGTCACTGCTTGTTCAGTCATCAAGCAAGATCAATATAAGGCATTGCCGTCCGATCATGAACATGGCGGTTAACTCGGGTTCTGAGTCCGGCAAGGGTGTGGCGTCCGGGTTTTGTATAGAAGAAGCGGCGGTGTATTACATGACCGCGGTAACAGTCGGAGACGGTATACCTTCAGCCTACGTGCAAGTGGTTCATGAGCCTATGCAGTTATTGGGACTGGTTGCTGAAAAGCTGGGTGTCTTTCTCAAGGCCGGTTTTGTAAACGGCGAAACCTTTTATCATTCTCCAGGCTGGCCGCGGAGCCAGTCTGAACACTATCTTCTTAGCGACCTGATGGTTCCGGCAATCCCCTACGACAGCGATCTGCAGATGGTTGTCGCCAAGGATATGAAGACCTACTACGAGAGCATGGACAAGATCAGCTATATGGTTACCCTGGTGGCAGCAGCTATCATGATCATTGCCTTGTTCATGGCGTTAACGATATTGCAGAAATCGGTTATTGATCCGTTGCAGAAGCTGACCATGCATGTCCGCAGGATAAAAGGCGACCAACGTCACCTGGGGGACAATGTCAGGATTACCGGTAATGCCGAGGTGGCCGAGCTCTCAAGCAATATCAATGAAATGACAGCAAGGCTTGGTACCATGTACGAAAGTCTTGAGCGCCTTGCTTTCAAGGATCCGTTAACCAATTTGCCCAACCGGGCATTGTTGCGCGATCGGCTCGAACAGACCTTGTTGTCCGCGGCCCAGAACAAGCGGACGTTTGCCCTGATGATTCTCGATCTTGACCGGTTCAAAGAGATTAATGACACGCTCGGCCACCAGATGGGTGACCTGGTGTTGCAGCAGGTCGGCGTGCTGCTGAATTCGAGGCTTGAGCTTGGCGATACCATGGGTCGGCTCGGTGGCGATGAATTTGCCGTACTGATGCACCATGCCGATGAGAAAGCCGCCGTACGAATGGCGCGTGATCTGCTGAATGAGCTGAAACAGGTAATCAAGGTGGAGGATCACAGTTTCTATCTTGGCGCCAGTATCGGCATCGCCCTGTTTCCGGAGCACGGAAAAACAGCGAGTGAACTGCTGCAGCGTGCCGACGTGGCCATGTACGCAGCCAAGGGCGCGAAAACCGGTTTCGGTGTCTACAATACGGCGCTTGACCAGCACAACCCGGAAAGACTGGCGTTGGCCGGTGATCTGCGCGACGCGGTGATCAATCGCAAGTTCATATTGCACTACCAGCCGAAGCTCGACATAAAAAGCAACATGATTACGTCAGTTGAAGCCCTGGTACGCTGGCCGCGTGGGAGCAAAAAATCTGTACCACCGGATATTTTTATTCCCATGCTTGAGCAGACTGGCCAGGTTACCGAGCTCAGCCGCTGGGTGATTGAGCAATCCCTGGTGCAGGCGCGGAAGTGGCGCGATGCCGGCAAGCCCCTGACCGTATCGGTAAACCTGTCAGTTCGTGACCTGCAGGTATCCGATATCGTTACCGTGATTTTTGATTTGCTGACTTATTACCAGTTGCCCGCCAGTGTGCTCGACCTGGAGATTACAGAAAGCTCGGTCATGACTGATCCATTGCGTGCGCTGGCCATGCTGAAAAAACTTTCCGAGGCCGGTTTGAGCATTACCATTGATGATTTTGGTACCGGCTATTCGTCACTGTCTTACCTGAAAAAATTTCCGGCCAAGGCCATGAAGATCGACAAGTCGTTTGTAATAGGTATGGACGTGGACGCCAATGATGATGCCATTGTGCGTGCCAGTGTCGACCTGGCCCATTACATGGGACTCAAGGTAGTGGCCGAAGGTGTCGAGAGTGCGCGCGTGCTGGGACGCCTGCGTGAAATAGGCTGTGATGCCGCCCAGGGGTACCATGTCGGGCGACCATTACCCATCGATGAATTCGAGCACTGGCTGGCGCTGGGCGCGTGGAAGCTGGCCTCTGTCGGGTGATTATAGTCAACCCGGCTTGTTAGCCGCAGCCGAATTTTTGGTCGCGCCCGTGGGGCAACATGAAATCCAGTTCCGGTCCTGCAGGGACAATGCGGGTCGGATTAATCATGTCGTGACTGTAATAATAATGACGCTTGCAGTGGTCCATATTGCAGGTGTCGGCAATGCCTTCATGCTGGTACAGGTCACGGACATAGGGCCAGAGATTGCTGTAATCGGTAATTCGTCTCAGGTTGCATTTGAAGTGCCCGAAATATACTGCGTCAAAACGAAACAGGGTGGTAAACAGGCACCAGTCCGCTTCAGTGACAACATTACCGCAAAGAAAACGTTGCCTGCCCAGTATTGCATCCCAATAATCAAGCGCCTGGAACAGTTCGGTTACAGCCTGTTCATAGGCTTCCTGGCTGACAGCAAAACCGGCACGATAGACGCCATTGTTAACAGGCTCATAAATGGCGTCGATGGTCTCATCGATGAGTTTTGCCAGTGTATCCGGGTAAAAGCTTGCCGGGTTGACTGCAATATCATCGAACTCCGTATCGAGCATGCGCAGGATTTCGCGTGATTCGTTGCTGACGATAATATCCGAGCGTTTGTCCCATAAAACCGGAACCGTCACCCTGCCGGTGTAGTGTGCATCGGCACGTGTGTAGACCTCGTGCATGTAACGCGCATTGTGGAGGCTGTCGGCAATCACGCCGTCAGCTGGATCAAAACTCCAGCCGTTCTCAAGCATGTCAGGGTTTACCACGGAAACCGTGATAGCTGATTCAAGTCGCTTGAGTTTGCGCATGATGAGGGTGCGATGCGCCCAGGGACAGGCGAGCGATACATACAGGTGGTAGCGTCCGGCCTCAGCCTTGAAGCCGGACGAACCATCAGCACTGACCCGGTTGCGAAAACGAGTTTGTGGTCGTACGAATTTGCCGTCTTCATCCGGCTCATACCATGTGTTATGCCACGTGCCATCTATCAGTAAACCCATTATATCTCCAAACCGGATTCCGATATTGCTCAGCAGTTATCATTCTTCATGCTCAATGGTCCTGAACCCCAGGCCGTTACCAGCAGCATGCCACCCATGATGGCAAGGTTCTTCATGAACATGATGCGATCAACAAACTGGGCCTGCGGATCCGTTACATTCCAGAACGCGTGAAAGATGAAGGTCACCGGGATCAGGAACAGGAAGATGGCTGCAGCCGCCCATCGTGCCTGCCAGCCGACCATGATCATCAGGCCGCCACCCAGTTCAATGATAATGGTCAGCACCGTAAGCACTTCCGGCATTGGCAAGCCCTTGCTGGCAATGTAACCGGCGGTGCCGGCAAAACCGGCAATTTTGCCAAATCCGGACGTGACAAAAATCAGTGCCAGCAGAAACCGGCCTGCCAATGGTCCGTACTGCTTTGTAAGTTGACATAAAAAAGACATATTGAAACCTCCTGTAATGATATGTTGTGTGTGAGTTTTGATACTGTCCTGCGTTTGTTCAGGGCAGATCAAATAACAAGAATTCGGTTTCAGTCGTTGCCGAGAACCGGCATTGATCCGTGTTGTGTACGCGCGCACCGTCCCCGGCCTGCATGTCGATATCATTCAGTTGCAGCGTTCCTTCCACTACCTGGATATAGGCACAGCGTCCGTGAGCCAGGTTGTGGACAACGCTGGCGCCTCGGTCGAGGCGGCACAGGTACAGCCGGCAATCCTGGTGGATATGCAGCGCATCATCATCCGGATTCCCGGAAGCAACCAGGCATAACCGGTTCTGTTTTTCCGAAACTTCAAATTTCCGCTGATCGTAGGAAGGCGGCAACATGCGCTGGTTGGGCACGATCCAGATCTGGAAAAATTTGACCGCCTCGTCTGCCGAGACGTTGTATTCGCTGTGCACGACACCGGTGCCGGCGGTCATGCGCTGAAACTCGCCAGCCCGGATAACGGAGCCGTTGCCCATACTGTCCCGGTGCGCCAGCCCGCCCTGGGTAACGTAACTGATTATTTCCATGTCCCGGTGCGGATGCGGCGGGAATCCACCACCACCCTGAACCGTGTCGTCATTGATGACCCGCAAAACCGAAAAGTGCACATGTGCCGGGTCAACATAGTCGGCAAAGGAAAAAGTGTGATAGCTGTGTAGCCAGCCACCGTAACGGCTTTCACCGCGTTCGGCGCCCGGGCGTAATTCAATAGCCATGAATTAGGGTCGCTTCTGTCAAAATATTTGAAATTGATAGCTACAATAATCTGGATTTTGAGGCAAAATCCAGTAAATAATATCGCATATAACATTCAAATATTTTGAATATGAAACTGAGTCTTGACGCACTCCAGGTTCTGGATGCCATCGATCGGCAGGGAAGTTTCAGCGCTGCAGCGAAATCCCTGCATCGTGTGCCTTCTGCTTTGAGCTATACCATGGCCAGGCTGGAGTCCGATCTCGGCCTGGCATTATTTGATCGCAGCCGTAACCGGCCGCGGTTAAGCGAGGCGGGCAAGGAACTGTTGGTCCAGGGGCGCGTGATTCTGCAACAGGTGGCCGATACCGAAGAGCGTATGCGTTACCTGGCCAGCGGCTGGGAGAATCGGTTACGTATTGCTGTAGTTGACCTGATTCCACTGCCATGGGTGTACCCCTTGGTCCAGCAGTTCTATGCCCAGGGTGGCCGGACCCAGATCCAGTTGCTGGAGGAAGTTTATGGTGGCTGCTGGGATGCCCTGGCGTCCGGGCGCGCTGATATCGTAGTCGGTGCGCCCGGAGAAGGCCCGCAATCCATCGGTTTTCACCAGCGCATGCTCACCGAGGTGGATTTTGTTTTTGCTGTTGCGCCTGGACACCCGCTGGCCGACATGCCCGAACCGTTGTCCCCGGAGCAGATTCGACCCTACCGGGCCGTGTCCGCAGCAGACAGTTCCCGATTTTTGCCGCCGCGTAGCTCCGGGTTATTGGGTGGCCAGGATGTGTTGACCGTGCCCAACCAGCAGGCAAAGCTTGGCGCCCAGCTGGACGGAATCGGCGTTGGCTATTTGCCGCAGCATTTGGCAGCACCCGCCATTGAATCCGGTGAGCTGGTGGAAAAATCCTTGCTGGAAGGAAAGTCGCCTGTCATTCTGAATCTGATCTGGCGCAGCGGCAGCCTGGGTGGTGCCCAGGACTGGTTTTTGGCTCAATTTAACGACATGTGGGCGCGAGACCTGATTCGGGGTCAGTCGCAAAAGAGAGTCAATGTGGGCCTTGACAGCGAATGACGAATCTGATTTTGCGCCAAGTTATTCACATTTTCGGCCGGAATCTATAAGACTCAAATGAAATGTCACAAATATTCATTACCCATACTTGAATTACAGTGCAACTTATTGAAAATAAAAGAGAAAGCACTTCGCCTAATTTTTCAGCAATTTAACAAAATTGGCTTGTTTACAGGCTTTTTTGGCAGCTGTCGCCATTTCATTCACAGAGTTATCCACAGCATCTGTGGGCAACTACTGAATTGGTTTCGAAACAAGCAGTTAGCTGGTAAACCTCGTTGCCATCTCAATGTGGAACGCATCCGGGATATGTTCCACGCTGACCAAGGTAGTTTATGTCTGAAGTACCACTAGAGCGATATTGCCGCGTCGCGGTGCCGGCACCGTTGCGACAGCTCTTTGATTACGCTGTGCCAGCCGCCATGCCCGATCCTGAGCCGGGCTCACGGGTGCTGGTCCCGTTCGGGCGTCGACAACTCGTCGGGGTTGTTGTCGCGTCTAATGTTCGGCCTGACGTGGATGCGCGCCGAATTAAAGCCGTAATCAGCCTGTTGGACAGCGAAACCCTGCTGGATGGTGAAGTGCGTGCCTTGCTTGACTGGGTTGCCGAGTATTATTTGGCGCCGCCCGGCGAGGTGTACGAAGCGGCTTTGCCGCGGTTGTTGCGGCAACCGCGCGAGGCCGAGCCGTTGCTGGCGACGATGCGCGCCTGGCGCCTGAGCGCTGCTGGAGAGCAAGCGGAAGACAGCCAATTCAAACGGGCCCCGGTTCAGGCAGCCATCGTTGCAAGGCTGCGCGGTGGTCCTGTTGCCCAACAGCTGCTGCTGGAAATCGGTGGCGGCGCGCGTGGGGCCATTGCCCGGCTCGAAGCCCTGGGCCTGCTGGAGTCAGTGGAATTAAAACCGGTGCCTGAAACCGGTGACATAGTCAGCACCTTGGCGCCGCCGGCGCTAATGCCTGGCCAACAGGTCGCCGTGGACCGCATAGGCTCGCGTTTGGATGGTTATCATTGTCACGTTTTGCATGGTGTGACCGGTAGTGGCAAAACCGAAGTCTACCTGTCATTGATTGAGCGACTCCGGGCAGCCGATCGGCAGGTGCTGGTGCTGGTGCCCGAAATCGGCCTGACACCGCAACTCATGCAGCGGTTTCGTCAACGGCTGGGCCCCGACAGGATCGTGGTATTACATTCAAGCTTGACCGATACCGAGCGCATGAACGCCTGGTTGGGTGCGCGTGCCGGTGATGTCGATGTGGTTATCGGCACACGTTCGGCCGTGTTTGTGCCATTGCCCAGACTCGGCCTGATCGTGGTTGATGAAGAGCATGATGCTTCCCTCAAGCAGCAGGACGGCGTGCGTTACCATGCCCGAGATGTGGCGGTAATGCGCGCCTATAGAGATGCTATTCCGATTGTGCTGGGTTCAGCAACGCCGTCCATGGAGTCCATGCACCGATGCAAGGTCGGTCAATATCATTATCTTGCCATGAGTGATCGGGCGGGAAATGCCCGTTTGCCGGCAATACGGCTGCTGGATATGCGCAAAACCTCGTCCCCGGACGGCTTGTCGCCGCAGTTGGTTGAGCGCATGGAACAAACCATTACAGGTGGTGGCCAGTGTATTGTTTACCTGAACCGCCGTGGCTTTGCCCCGGTAACCATGTGTTATGACTGCGGCTGGATCAGCCAGTGCCCGCGATGCGAAGCGCGCCTGGTGTTTCACAAGTCTTCATTACGTCTACGATGCCATCATTGCGGTCACGATGTGCCGGCGATTGAACAGTGCCCCGGTTGCGGTGGAAAGAACCTTAACCCCATCGGCGAGGGTACGGAAAAACTGGAAGCCAGCCTGGCGCAACGTTTACCGGGGGCCCGGGTTCGACGCCTGGACCGGGATACCACGACCAGACGCGGTGAACTGGAGCGTTGCCTGGCTGATATGGCAAACGGCGATGTGGATGTTCTGGTCGGCACACAAATGCTGTCCAAGGGCCATGACTTCCCGGGCGTAACACTGGTAGGCGTAGTCAACGCGGATTCCGGCCTGTACTCGGTAGACTATCGGGGTACCGAAACCCTGGTGCAGCAAGTGATGCAGGTAGCCGGTCGGGCGGGACGAGCAGAGCGCGCAGGTGAGGTATTGATTCAGACATGGCATCCTGAGCACCCGGTATTTCACTTCCTGCGCCAACATGATTACCCGGGTTTTGTAGACCAGGAGCTGGACTTGCGCGAAACAGCCCAGTTTCCGCCTTGCAGTTACCTGGCGGTATTGCGTGCCGAGGCAGTCGACGGAGAGGCGGTCATGACTTTCCTGGGAAAAGTCTATTTGTTGATATCAGCAAACGCAGTTGCCGGGGTCGTTGTGAATTCACCGGTACAGGCGCCAATGTGGAGACGGGCTGGCAAGTATCGTGGCCAGTTATTGATCCAGGCGGCTGATCGACGTCCTTTGCACCAACTGCTTCGCAGGAATTTGCCGACCATTGAAAACCTGAAAACCGGTCGAAAGGTCCGATGGTCACTGGATATAGATCCAATTGACCTTTATTAACCGCGGTCTTCCTGTAAGCGCCGGGAACGTTGTGCCGCGTTGACAGGCTCCGGGATTTTCCTTAACTTGGCCTGTAAGAAAAAGTCTTTTTGGAATTGTCAGTGCAGTTGTTGCATACTTTGCCAACGATTTTGATTTGCCAAAGACAGTATCCGGCGGAGCGGGTCACAGGAGACTTGCTCCAATAAATAACCCGGAAATAACATTACTACAATTATTCCTGCGCGACTCGGTAGCAATAAAAATTATATTAACTGTTGCTATAGCCCAGGGTGTACACGTGCAAACCGAAGACCTGCCCGAAAGAGGCGCGGAGCTTCGTGTATTGCACCTGCAATAGAACACTCCTGTTCATGGCACCTTGTAGGGTTTGAAATCCGGTTCGGTCTGCTGAATTTGATGAACCGGATGCAGCACTATTGTGGAAACTGAAAGTGCCGGATTGTTTTATGCTGATTAAATCAGGATTCAAAAATACGCGAGCGGCAAGACTGCCTGCGCCTTTCGGCGTCGCGGTCCGGGAGTGACAGCGTAATGTCATCGGTAAAGCTCGCCAAGTTAACTGCGCCTGCGCCAAAGCTGGTCAGCGAACGCAAGCGTTTGTTCGCGCAACTCGATGCTTCGAGGGATAAACCGGTCGTCTGGTTGTCCGCTGCAGGGGGATCCGGCAAGACCACGTTAATCTCAACCTACCTGCGGGCCAAGCGGTTTTCGCCGTTGTGGTACAAGATTGATGAGGGTGACGCGGATATCGCATCGTTTTTCAAGTACATGACACTGCTTGCCACCGCGAACCTGACCAGGGGTGAAGTCGACTTGCCGCAATTCCGGCCGGAATACCTGGAAGGCCTGAATGCTTTTGCCAGAAATTTCTTTCGCCAGTTTTTCGAACAGATTTCTGCACGCGGAGTGCTGGTGCTGGATAATTTCCAGGAAGCAGGAGCGGATTCGTCAATCATCGGGTTATTGCCGGTAATGGTTGAAGAACTGCCACCGGGCAGGCAGATTGTCGTTGTCAGTCGTCATGATCCGCCGGAAAGCCTGTCGCGACTTATGCTCGCCGGAGAAGTTGAGCTTGTTAATCGCGATGCATTGCGTCTTACCGATGACGAGTGTGCCGAGATTATTCGATTGCGCTGTACGCGACAAACCGCGACACAGGAACAGGTGCGGGCGGTGAACCAGGCATCCAATGGCTGGATGGCCGGCCTCATTCTTCGCATTGAAAACTGTAACGCCGGGGGCCTGCTTGAAAATATTGACTCCTATCCTTCCCGCAAGGCCGTGTTTGAATATTTCAACGGCGAGATCTTTGATCGTCTTGAGCCGGCTGAACAGGAGTTGCTGCTGGCAGTTGCCTATCTTCCGGCAATTACTGTTGAATCAGCGAGACATCTTTCGAGCAACCCGGCAGCCGGGCAGTTGCTGAGTGGTCTTGCCGAGCGCAACTACTTTACCGTTGAGAGCAGCGATTACTCTCCTGTCTTCGAGCTTCACCCGTTGTTTCAGCAATTCCTGCGTGATCGACTTGAGCAGGATGTAGGCCAGGCGAGCGTGTTGCGCCTGATCGCACGATCCGCGGAGGTATTGCAACGACAAGGTATGGTCGAAGCGGCCATAGAACTGATGATCAAGGCAGGTCAATGGCATGCCGCTGTACTGATGATTGGCGAGCAGGCGGAAGAAATGCTGTCTGAGGGGCGTGGATTGACCGTGGTTCGTTGGCTGGAAAGCATCCCGGAGGACATCCGTACCGAATCTGCGGATCTGAATTACTGGCTGGGTCTCGCCAAAACACCCTACGACCCGGCCTCGGCAAGAGAGTTATTGTCGCGTTCCTACGAGCAGTATCGGCCGACAGCCAATGTCCGTCGAAAGATTGAAATCTGGCGCTCGGTAATTTACTGCTATTTGCGTGAACGAAAGGATTACAGCCCGCTGGATGACTGGATTCAGGATGCCGTTGCCTACATGGAGCCCGGGTTCACCTTTCCTGACCAGCAAAGCAGTGATAACTTTGCCTGCGCCATTCTTGTCGCCCTGGCCTATCGTCAACCGGGTCATCCGGATATGGAGCGTTGGCTGGATCGGGCTGAAGAAGTGGTGATTCATGGTGAAGACGACCATATGAGGTTTATGGTCGGTTCTAACATACTTTTATACCATGCCTGGTATGGCGCGGAGCTGGCCAGGGCGGAAGCGGTGTTCAATGCTCTCGAATCACGCATCAATTCCGGTAAGGTTCTGCCACAACATTATCTTCACTGGTATGCGCTGGCGCCCACGTATCTGTGGATGTTGGCCCAGGTTGAGCATACATCGGATATGGTTGCCAAAGGGTTTGACTACGCTGACAGGACCGGTATTCATTTTCGTGATGGTCAGCTGTTGACCCAGCATGTTTACGCGGCTATTTCGCGCAAGGATTTCGTTGAGATTGATCGGGGCCTGGCGCGATTACAGGAGCGTTTGCAGCCTGGCCACCACTGGAGCTATTACGAGTACTATCACCTGAAAACCTGGGGTGCAGTGCTGCGGGGCGATGTTAACAATGCGGCAAAACTTGTGACCATTGCTGATGAAAATCTCTATGCCAGTGGCAACCGGTTTTTTTATATGCCACACCAGATGCTGCGCGCCTATGTTTATTATCGTCAGGGTAATACGGACAAGGCATATGAACTGGCCGATGCGGTTTACAGTGAGGCCAGCGAGATCAATGCCGGGGCGATTATATACAAGGCGTTGCTGATGAAGTACCGCATACACAATGTGCGATCGGAAAACGAGATCGGTAAAGGCCTGCTTGCTGAAATGTTGCGCATCGCCAGTCGTGCCAATATTCGTAACCATATCGAGTGGGACAACGCCGAAATGGCATCGATATATGCCGAAGCATTGAGCCTGGATGTGGAGACTGACTATGCTGTCTCCATGATCCGTCAGCGTGGCTTGTCGGTACCGGAAGACCGACCAGTACCCGGGAACTGGCCATTTGCCATACGCCTTCATGCCCTCGGAACATTCTCCCTGGAAATTGATGACAAACCGGTAACCGTTTCCGGCAGCGGTCAGAAGAAACCCATGCAGATACTCAAGGCATTCATCGGTTTCGGCCGCAAAGCCATCGCCGTGGAATCCCTGGTGTCGACATTGTGGCCTGATGCTGAAGGTGACGCCGGAATGAAAGTATTTCATACGACACTGCACCGGTTGAGAAAGTTGCTGGGTTATGATGATGCGCTGGTGTTGGCCAACGGCCAGCTGACGATGGATCCAAGGTTCTGGTGGATTGATGCCGATGTGCTTGAGCGTGAAATTGAAACATTAGCCCGGTTGTTGCGTACCGCACCCCAGGACAATGATGGCGCCGGAATCATGTCGTCGACGAGAATTATTGCCGAGCTCTACAAGGGAGACCTGCTGGCCCACGACGCTGACGCATTCTGGGCGTTGCCGCTGCAGACCCGATTGCGCAAACGGGCACTGTCGGCGATGCAGCAAGGTATCGCCCGTCTTGGTGAGCTGGGTTTATGGGACGCAGTTGAGCAGGTCTGCGAGTACGCGCTTGAAATCGATCCGGTGGCCGAGGTGTTTCACCGGGAATTGATGACTGCCCATATTGCCCGGGGTCAGCAGGCCGAGGCGATTCGCCAGTACCAGCAGTGCCGGGCCATGCTATCCCGAATCCTGAAAACCACGCCCGGCCCGGAGACCGTATCGTTGTACAAGACCATTGCGCCTGAGTAGGTCGGTCATCGAAAAATAGACCATTCGTTTGTCCGGGCAGGCAATTAACTCTACGCCCTATAACCCTGATCCATGCTGCAGGGTTACCCCAATCATCCCCAATCACACTCCCAAGTGACTGTTTATTAAGCATAAGTCTATTTGTAAGAGCTTTGTAATGCGTCCAATTTACAGTTGGCCCCGGTTGAGCAGCCCATGCGGTGAATCTGCTCACCGCAAAAATAAGTCCCGCGTGGAGAGTGGTCGGGACAGACAAGAATTCGTGACGAGGATCTGTGAAATCCAAACCTCAGTTAACGCAATATAGTGAAAGGGTGTGTAATGAAACTGTTCAAATCAATGTTTATCCTGATGATGTTTGCCGTGTCCGCTGGCTTAACCCACATGGCGTCTGCGAATGCTGACACCGAGGCCCAGGCCTTGTTTTTCGTGCCAGCTGATTCCGATTGCGGTGCTGAAGACTGAAAACCGCGCGCCGGCTATTCGAACGAGTATCACGGTAGTACACGCGCTGTTGGCGTGGTGTACATTTCTCTTCCTGGGGCTTTCGAAGCCCCATTTTTTTACTTGCTGTAGCCTGACACCATTTCCTTGATTGCCGGCATAACCACTTCTTGCCAGTCTTCGCGAAGTTGCTCCGTGAACTCGGGATCGCATTCGGAAACGGTTTTCACCAGCGAGTCGATCCAGCTCGCATAAAGTGCCGGGGGAATATTGAGATTTTCTTTGCCATGGCTGGTCTTGAGCCGGGCAACGGCATGGTTTGCCATGGCATTGCTGCCTGTCGCATAGTTTAGAACCGTTCCAAGGCCGTGGCGCAGCAGCTCCTTTTGTTTTTTGAAATCTGTTTTGGCGAAACGTTTCGGGACCTCGTCGTTGCTGGCGAGAAAGATTTCATAAAAACGGTCAAAGAACCTGTCTCCCAGCAGGCAGCGACCAAAACTGTTATGCACCCTGGCGACGGTTGATTTCTCTACCATGAATAGTCACCTCAAATCGTTAATGTTCGTTATCTGCCCGGGTATTGCGGGTCCAGGCAGGTCAGAGGAGTCGCGTGTTGTTATTCTTTTGGCAGGTAAATTGTTCCTGCATCACAAGCATAGCAGGAATAACCCGGAACGAAAGGAAGGGAAAAGAGTGCACCCCGGCCCGATCCCGGGCCAGGGTGTGAATGAAGTTATTTCTGTTTGCCAGGGTCGACCTGGAAGTAAATAAGCGGGATGACAAACAGTGTCAGCACGGTGGAGGCAATGGTGCCAAATATCAGCGATACCGCCAGGCCACCAAATACCGGGTCGACAATAATCACCAGTGTGCCCAGGACAATCGCCATGGCCGTAAGCATGATCGGCCGTAACCGGGTCTGGCCGGCCTTCAACACGGCCTCCTGTACTGTGTGCCCGCTGCGCTGGTACTCGAGTATGAAGTCAATTAACAGCAGTGAGTTGCGCACAACAATACCGGCCAGGGCGATAACACCGATCATCGATGTGGCGGTGAAGTATTGACCCATAATGGTATGACCCGGCAGTACGCCGATGATGGTCAACGGAATTGCGCCCATTACAATCAGCGGGATCCCGAATGACCGGTAGTAGCCAACCAGCACAAGGTAAATCAGGATAATGGCGACACCAAAGGCCGAGCCCAGGTCGCGGAACACGTCCAGTGTCAGGCGCATTTCACCATCCCAGCGCAGGCTGTAGCCAAGAGCATCTGGCTTGGACATAAAGTATTGCTTGAGTTGAACGTCACCGGGCAGTTTGTGTTCACCCAGGTATTGCCACATCTTCAATACTGCATAGACCTGGCTGGTGGAACCCAGTTCGCCGGTAACGTAAACAACTGGCCGCTGATCCTTGTGCAGAATGGTCTTTTCTTCCTGCTGGGTACGGATCTCGGCAATGTCGGTCAATAATACCTGCCGCCCCTGCGGGTTGTTGAAAAAGATCTGTTTCAGGTCCGCGGCCTGGGTGCGGTCAGCAACGGGAATGCGGAACTCGATGGGAACCGGCTCCTTTTCGAATTCCATGCGCAGGCTGCCGGCCTTGTAACCGGCCAGGAAAGCATGCAGGGATTCGGCTACCTGGGCCGGGGCGATACCGGCGAGCAGGGCCTTTTCCCGGTTGACGACGATTCGGTAACGCTGGCTGTCATCATCCAGGCTGTCGTCAATGTCTACGACATCATCGGTGTGAGCAAAGACGTTGTCACGAATATCGGCTGCCAGTTTTTGCAGTGTCTCGTAGTCCGGGCCATAGAGTTCGGCCAGGATGGTGGCACGTACCGGTGGTCCCGGTGGATCTTCGACTAACTTGATATTGGCACCGGTCTCCGTGGCCAGCGCGGTCATGGATTCGCGCAAGTCCAGCACAACGTCAATTGATGACTGGCTGCGACTGTGCTTGTCGCGCAGGTTAACGCGTACTTCAGCCATGTGCGCGCCGCGCTTCAGGCTGCTGCCACGCAACAGGCCATTGAAATCGACAACACCGGGTTCGCCAACCGTGGTCTCGTAGGTTTGCACTTGCGGGTGCTGGCGCAAAATGTCACCAACACGTCGCGCAACCCGGTCGGTTTCTTCCAGCGCCGTACCGTTGGGCATGTCAATGGTGACGTTAAAGGTGTTGGTATTGTTCTTCGGCAGCATCTTGAACAACACCAGGTTGAAGGCGGGCATGGCCAGAACCAGAAGCATGGCTGTACCGACACCAATAAAGAAGCGCTTGCGTATTTTGGCGCTGCCCAGCAACGCTTCCATACCGCGCGTATACCACTGCTCAAGTTTTCCCTGGGAGTGGTCATCACCATGTCCCGGTTCACACTTGAGCCAGCGATACGCCGCCCAGGGCGCGACGGTGTAGGCGATAATCAGCGAAGTGATCATGGCCACCGGTACATTGAACGGAATCGGCCCCATGTAAGGACCCATCATGCCTGTGACCCAGGCCATGGGCAGAAACGCCAGGATGACAGTAAACGTGGCGAGGTTGGTGGGCCTGCCGATTTCATTAACGGCGTCAATCACGCCATGCAGCTTGTCCACACCCTTGCGCGCATAATGCCGGAATATGTTTTCGACAACCACGATGGAATCATCCACCAGCAAGCCAAGCGACAGGATCAGGGCGAATAGCGTAATCCGGTTGATGGATTGGCCGGTGACAAATCCCACGGTCAAAACGATAAACAGGATCAGCGGGATTGTCAGGGTAACAATACCGGCGGCACGCCAGCCGAGGAAGATCACCAGCAGTCCGACAACCGTGGCAATGGCAATGGCCAGGTGCTCCATGAGTACGTTGACTGCATCTCGAGCACGGGCGCCATCATTTCGGGTAATATTGACCGAGACATCATCGGGCACGATGCTGGTGCGAATGGTTTCCAGCTGTGCCAGCACTTCTTCGGCCACGGTAACCGCATTGGTACCGCCGCGCTTGGCGATAGCGATACTGATTGCTGCTACTTCGTAATCTTCCGGGCGCTTGCCATCATGCGCCGGGCCATATCCGATGCGATGAACCGTATCAATTTCGCCCGGGCCGTCTGTTACCGCGGCGATGTCCTTGAGATATACCGGCCGGTGTTCGCGCAGGCCCACCACCAGCAGGCCGACATCCCTGGCATTTCTCAACGAGCCGCCGGCAGATACTGTAGTTACGCGGTTATGGTTGACCAGGCTGCCAGAGGGAATATCGATATTGGTGGCTTCCAGTGCCTGGCGAATTTCCAGCAGGCTGATGTTGAAGCGTTTCATGCGGTCGAGATCCAGGTCGACATTGATCTGCCGCGGACGACCGCCGTGTATAAACGATATCGATACGTTGTCCATGCGTCGCAGGTATTCGAGTACGTCGTTTCCTGTCTGGCGCAACTGATAGTCATCACGCGTCTGCGATGACAGCGATATGGTCAGGATCGGAACGTCATTGACGTCGACGGGTTTGATCAGGGGCTGTTGTGTGCCGGGTGGCATGCGATCAAGGTTGCTCATGATCCGGTCATAAAGCTTGACCAGTGAGTCTTCCATGTTTTCGCCAACATAAAACTGCGCGCTGACAACGCCAACAGAGTCCATGGCCATGCCGTAGGTATGCTCAACGCCGTTCATGCCCTGCAATATGGCTTCGAGCGGCTTGACAATCAGTTGTTCGATTTCCCTCGGCGTGGCGCCGGGCTTGGCAATAATAATGTTGGCTGCCGGTACAACAATTTGTGGGTTTTCCTCGCGCGGCGTGAAAATAAAGGCGAGCACGCCGGTAATCAGCGAAAAGACAATAATCAGCAGCGTCAGCTTGTTGTTGACAAAAGCCCGGGTCACGCGCCCGGCAATATTCAAAGATGTATCGTTGGACATGACTGAATTCCTTGTTGCCGGGTTCAACGGGCTACCGTGATCGGGCTGCCGTCGCGCACTTCGTTCAATGAGCCGGTTACCAGTGTTTCGCTGCCGTTCAGACCGCTGAGCACCTGTTGCTGGTCGCCATGGACTTTTCCGGGCCGGATCATGCGAAACCGCGCCTGGCCATTATCGAATACAAACACCCCGGGTGTACCGTTTCTCGAGACAATTCCGGACCGTGGTACCGTCAAGGTGCCGTTGCCATTGTCCGAAAGCACGGTTGTGGATCGTTCAAGTGTCGGTAGCGGCGTTGAGGATGTAACCCTGGTATCGTGTCCGCAGCCGCTGACGAACAGGGTTGTACCCAGCATTGTCAGTATCATGGCTAGTTGTGTATGAATACGGTTATGTAGCTGCATGATTATTCTCCCTTGGTGGCCGCGGAATTACCAACAGCGAGTGCCAGTGCAGCGTCAGCCAGTTCGTATTCGAGTCCCGCTGACAACGCCTCGGTCCTGGTTTGCACAAGCGCGGCTTCAGCTTGCAGCAGGTCAATGAGAATGGTGCGGCCCTGGCCGTACCGACGTTGTACTTCGGTTACCGCGGATTGGGCGCGACCAATTGTGTCATTGGCAATCAGCAGGCGGTCAGCAGCAATCTGTTTTCGGCTGATCGCGGTGCGTACTTCCTGCGCCACCTGCAGGCGTTTTTGTTCCAGTTGTTTGCCGGCTTCGGCCACGGCCTGGTGTTCGGCACGTATGCCGTAATAGTCGCTGCCGCCATTGAACAGGTTCAGTTGTACGTATGCGCCCGCATTCCAGGAATCGGCTTCGCCGAAGTCGCTGTCATAGTGGTCACGGTTGGCGGTCAGGCCGACCACCGGGTGCAGCTTGCCCCTGGCACCGCGCAAACGCGCAAGTGCAGCCTGTTCCTGTGCTTTCACGGCTGCCAGGTCAGGTCGTTGCGCCAGTGCCCTGGCTACCAGTGCATCAGCATCGGTGACGGCAGAAATGACCGGGGCAACCCAGCTGACCGGTGTGTACGATTGCCCGGCCTGGTTGCCGAGTATGGTGCTTAACTGGAGTTGTGCGGTTTCGCGTTGCTGACGAGCCTGGGCCAGCGCGCCTTTCATTCTTGCCAGGAACACTTCGGCGGTCAGTTGATCAGACTTGATGATGCGGCCTTCGCGTGTCAGTCGGCGCGTGGTGGCCACGTGTTGTTCGCCGGCCTTTACTGCGTCGGTGGCAATATCAAGCCCGGCATCGGCCGCCTGCAGGGCACGGTAGGTGCTGGTGACCTGGTAGCGAACCAGGTCTCGGGTAAAGCGGAAACCCAGGTCACCGGCTTCACTCATTGCACGTGCGCCGGCAATGCCGGCGAGGCGCTGGCCGCCGGTATAGATGGGCCAGTTCAGGTTCAGTCGAGTGGTTTGCAGTGTAACCTCTTCAGGTTCGTTGAGGTTTTGCGCGCTGAAATCCGTAGCCGGGTCTACGCTTCGTGTCATCAACCGGGCTGCGAATACATCGAGCGGGTTATCGCTGTTCGTATGGAGGTAGTTCAGGTTAAGTTGTGGCCACAGGCTGCCCTTGGCCTGGCTTAGCCGTGCCTTGGCAGACTCGGCCCGGGCTTCGGCGCCGGCAATGACCGGGTTCTGGCTCAGGGCCTGGTTAATGGCTGCATCAAGGGAAAGGGTTTCGGCAGCGATAATGCCGGGGCCGGGCCAGAATACGGCCGCGACCAGCAAAGATTGCAAGGCAAGCGGTAGGCGCATGGATTACTCCTGTTAGTTAGACCATCTCCTTCCTTCCTGCCCTCTGCCGGCCTGTTTTTGTTGTTGCCGGTCAGGCTCGTGAATATAGGGGCAATTATTTCAAATTCAAGTGAATAATTTATACACCCCCAAAAGGCTTTAATTCCACCAGAAAAATTACGGCAAAAAGTATCAAGACCGGGAATTCATTAAACCAGCGAAAGAACACATGGCCGTGGGTATTGCGATCTTGCTTGAAGGCTTTCATAAGTTTTCCGCAATATAAATGATAGACAATGAGAATGATTACCAGTCCCAGCTTGATGTGCAGCCAGGCGCCGGTAAAACCATAGCCCAGCCACAGCCATAAACCAAAAACGATGGTCAGGATTGCACCTGGCGCCATGATGCCGAAATACAGTTTCCGCTCCATGATTTTGAAGCGCTCGATGCTGACCTGGTCTTCCGACATGGCGTGATAGACAAACAGCCTTGGCAGGTAGAACAGTCCGGCAAACCAGGTGACCATAAATATAATATGCAGTGATTTTACCCAAAGCATGTTCAGGCCCTCCATCGATAGTAGACAAAATCCATTTCCGGGCAGGGTGCACCCAGCTGCGTGCAGACCGTGCTGATCTGTCCGCGATGATGGACCGCGTGGGTCATTATGTGGATTAACCCGTCGGCGACGGCGACGGTTCGTTGGTTGCCCGCTGACGTGTAGGTCTGGTCGCCGGCGAACCAGGCATCGGCCTGTGTATCGAGCCAGTCGTGAATGTTATTGAACTCATCCACAACTGCCTGTTTCAGCTGATCCCAGTCGCTGTAAAGCAGCACATCATAACCGGTTGCCTTGTCAGCCTGATCTTGCAGACGATATTTCCAGTTGCGCGTGCACACCAGGATGTGATCAACCGTCTTGTGTATATCCCTGAAAAACAGGCCGCGATCTGCTCGGCGTTGTTCATCATCAAGCGTATCCAGTGACTTGAACAGTTCGTTCATGGCCCAGGCCTGGTAGCGGGCCTGGTCAACAAAATAGTCTTTCATTGCGTATTTGCCTTTATTGCCAACAGTGTGTTGATTTTGGATGTGATGGTATCAATATTCAGTGTACCGATATGCCGGTAGACGACCTTTCCGGACGGGTCGAGCAGAAAATGTGCCGGTGTTGCCTGGACCCGGCCGAATGCGGATAGCGTATCACCTTGCACGTCGAGCGCAACCGGCCACGGCATGGCCATCTTGTCGGCATAAGTGATAACGGCATCGGGACGATCGTAAGGCATGGCGACTGCAATCATTTCCAGCCCGTGGGGATGAAGTGCCCGGTACATATCAGCCAACTCGGGAACCTCACGGATACAGGCCCGACAACTTGTCGCCCAAAAATGTACCAGCAATGGCTTGCCCTTGTAGTCAGCAATGGTTGGCCTGTCGCCATTGATCAGCGTGAACCGTGTGCTGCTGTGGATGACTTGGTGCTCATTGTCCATTTTCCAGGAAAGCCAGAAAAACAGGGCATGTATCAGTACCAGGAGAGCCAGGAGTAAAAGCAGCTTGGCGGGTTTGTTGAAATGCATGTATGAAATGCCGAGTTGATTCTGTTATGGGCTTGTGTGCGATTACCCGGGCAAGTGAACCATGCTTGCGACGATCAGGCAATACAACCTGTTCGTGTGACACTGTGCCAACTACTCCAAGAACAGGGCAATAACATCGTTGAGAAATCGTCGGCCGGTCTCCGTCGGCCGGACATGATCATCATCGGAGTATTCCAGCCAGCCGCGATCAACAGCCTGCCTCAGAGGCTGCTCGATTTCGCTCTGACCCAGCCCCGTGTAATGCTCAAAGCCGGATATCGTGAAACCATTGGCCAGGCGAAGGCTGTTGAGCATGAACTCAAAACAAAGGTCGGCCCGGTTCAGTGTCCGGGATTCAGTTGTGCATTGTACTGAGCCAGCTGTTTCCATGTAGTCACGTGGATGCCGGCGCCGGGCAAAACGTCGTATGGTCCCCGGCGATGTCAGTTTGCTGTGGGCGCCGGCACCAATTCCCAGGTAGTCACCAAACTGCCAATAATTCAGGTTGTGTTGGCACTGTCTGCCAGGTAGTGCCCAGGCCGAGACTTCGTAGTTTTGAAACCCGGCTACAGCAAGTTCGGTGAAGAGCGCCTGTTGCATGTCCCACAGGGTGTCGTCATCTGCGACCGATGGCGGCCGGTTGGCGAACTCGGTGTTGGGTTCAATGGTTAACTGGTAAAGCGACAGGTGCGTCGAACGATAGGCCAGGGCGGTTCGGATATCAGCCAATGCCTCGTCGACAACCTGCTCCGGCAAGCCAAACATCAGATCCAGGTTTAGGTTGTCGAAACCGGCTGTACCGGCAGCCTCGATGGCCCGATGCGCATCATCGGCACAGTGTATCCGCCCAAGTGTCCGGAGTTTGTCGTCATCGAAACTTTGTACACCGATGGAAAGCCGGTTAATGCCGGCTTCGCGATAGGCGGCGAAGCGCTGGTTGTCACTGGCTCCGGGATTGGCTTCGAGTGTGATCTCGCAACCAGGCAGCAATGCCAGCCTGCTGCGCAACCCCTGGACCAGGCGCTGAACAGCGTTGCCACTCAGCAGGCTGGGCGTGCCACCGCCAATAAAAATGCTGCTGATGCGCCGGCCCCATATACGGGGAAGCTCCGATTCTAGGTCGCGCAGCAATGCATCAATGTATTCGTTTTCAGGCAGCGTATCTCTTAGTGGATGGGAATTGAAATCACAATAGGGACACTTTCGTATGCACCAGGGTACATGGACATAAAGCGAGAGCGGAACAACGGGGAACGATTCCATGGCGGCATCAACAGTATAGTCACCGGGATTATACTGCCATGCCCGCATTACGGAACAGCGGTGTTTACCAACTATCAGTTCAGGTAGCCGATACCTTTTATGGATTCATGGCGCTTTTTCATCAGGGATAATTGATGAATGGCACCCTTGTGACCTTTCCTGGCGGCCTTGTCATACCAGGCCATGCTCAGTTCCAGATCGCGTTTAACCGTCGAACCGGTTCCGTACATGTACCCGAGCTGGTACTGGGCATCGGTGTCACCGGCTTCGGCCATGGATTGTAGTTGTGCAATTGCATCACCGTGATTGCCGTTGACCATGTTTTTAATGAATTCCGATCCCGGATTATCGGCCGCGTTGGTTGTAGCGGTCATGCATAACAGGGACAGGATCATTATTGATTTTCTCATTACAGTTCCTTTTTTTGGCAAATAGTTTTTAAACCGATGGTTCTTTATAATCTAAAAGCCCGGGAGGCTGTTGTCATATTGTGCAAACTATTGTTGCAGAATTGAAAACTGCTATTTACGGCAGTAAAAAGGAGAAATCAGCTGTTGGCACCAATCGCGCCAAAGACAGTGACGGGTGGAATTACGTGTTTACACGAACCAGCAATTGGCAGAGTTGTTTCAATGCCTGGCCGCGATGGCTGATAGCATTCTTGGTGGCTGGGTCCAGTTCAGCCGAACTGCATTGGTGTGTGGGCACATAGAAAACCGGGTCATAACCGAAGCCGTTTTGTCCACGCGGCTCAAGCAGAATGCGTCCTTCCCAGGTTCCCTGGCAAATCAGCGGCGTCGGGTCTTCGGCATGTCGCATGTAAACCATCAGGCACTGGAATCGTGCGCCACGCTGCGTTTCGGGCACATCCCGAAGTGCGTTCAGCAGCTTGTTCAGGTTTTCGACATCACCGGCACCCTTGCCAGCGTAGCGCGCCGAGTAAATACCCGGCTGACCATTGAGAGCATCGACCTCAATCCCGGAATCATCGGCTATGGCCGGCAGGCCGGTGTGAGCTGCGGCATTGCGGGCTTTCAAAATAGCGTTTTCCACAAAAGTCAGGCCGGTTTCTTCTGCATCGACTACGTTGAACTGGCTTTGAGGCACAATGGTTATGTCAGTGTCAGCCAGCAGTGCCTGGATTTCCCTTACTTTGCCGGTATTGCTGCTGGCCAGCACGATATCACTCATCCTTGCAGTGCCTTTCGCTGTTCATCAAGCAGCCTGGTGATACCGGCTTCGGCCAGTTCAGTCATGGCCAGCATTTCTTCGCGGCTGAAAGGTTCGGCTTCAGCGGTGCCCTGGATTTCAATAAAGCGCATGCTGTCATCCATAACCACGTTCATGTCGGTCTCGGCATTGGAGTCTTCCGGGTAATCCAGGTCGAGTATCGGTGTGCCCTGGAAAATGCCCACAGATACAGAAGCGACCAGGTGCTTGAGCGGGTGTGCCGCCAGTGAGCCATTTTCCACCAGGTGGCTGAGGGCATCGTGCAGGGCGACACAACCACCGGTAATGGAAGCGGTGCGGGTGCCACCATCAGCCTGGATCACGTCACAATCAACGGTAATGGTGTGTTCGCCCAGTGCTACCAGGTCCACTGCGGCGCGCAGTGAACGGCCAATGAGGCGCTGGATTTCCATGGTGCGACCACCCTGTTTGCCTCGCGCGGCCTCACGGTCCATGCGCTGGCCGGTCGAACGCGGCAGCATGCCGTATTCGGCGGTTACCCAGCCCTGGCCGGTATTGCGCAGAAACCTCGGAACCTTTTCTTCGACAGTGGCGTTGCACAATACCTTGGTGCGACCAAACTCCACCAGCACCGAGCCTTCGGCGTGGCAAGTATAATTACGGGTTATCTTGATATTGCGCAGTTCGTCTGTTTGTCTGCCGCTTGGTCTCATGGGCCTTGTGCTCGTCAGGAATTTCGGGCTAGCGAGTGTAGCCAAAACACCGGGGGATTCCTACCGCCGCCACCCGGAGGATACCCGGGATTTGAAGTTTACCGACAAGCTATTTTTGGGATTTTTTCTTGAGAAAATCTTCCAGCTCGGCAATTTCACTGCCGATATCCTTGCGCTTGTCTGGGTGGGCGGGTTCGACTTCGGTTGTGGCTGAATCCGGTTCGTCAGCGGGCAGGTGGTCAGGTTCGGGTTTTGAAGCAGCTCGTCGGCGGCTTTTGGCCATAGCCTGTTCGCGCAGCACGTCTTCGGTGATTTCCGTTTTGAAACCCTTTTGCAGTGGTGGCTTGGTGGTGGCCCGATCCTGCCATTTAAGCGCAATTATGGAAATATTGTCACAGCCCGCACCCATCTTGTCTTCAACCGTGTGCAGGATATTTTCAACCGCCTCTTCAATAGATGTATTTTCCAGATGCGCCGCCAGTTGCGGCGATGGCAGTCCTTCCCAGACGCCATCACTGCATAACAGCAGGTAATCACCAGTGTGCAAGCGGGTTTCCTTGCCCAACGTGATTTTCGGCTTGTTACTGGAACCGATGCATTGGGTGATATGACTCTTTTGCGGATGAGTGCGAATCTCTTCCTTGGCGATCAGTCCTTCGCTGTACATACGCTCGACAACGCTATGGTCTCTGGTGCGCTCAATGACCGTGCCGCCACGAATATGGTACAGCCGGCTGTCACCCACGTGGGCCCAGTAGGCATAACCATCCTGTACCAGGCAGGCGACACCGGTGGTGCGAGGTTTGGCATTGTCCCCAAGCACGTCACGTTGTGCCAGTACATTGTGATGCGCACCGAGCATGGCAAGCGCCAGGAACGCTGACGGCTCCTTGATAAAGCTGTTCTTGATTCCGAGGTACGAGCGAATCACGGACTCGGTAAACACCTCGGCGGCCACGTCGCCACCGCGGTGGCCGCCGAGCCCATCGGCAAGCACCATGAGAATGGAATTCTCACGTTCGGCATAGGCAATGCGATCCTGGTTGCTTTTGCGACCGCCTTGCAGGGAGTATTGGGACAGGCTGTATATCAATGTTCAGTACCTTGATGTTTATTTGACCAACAGGCCCAGGGCCTTTTTGTACCAGGGGCTGGCGGCCGCCGGTCCCGTATAGTCTTGTTCGTTCAGGAATTCGAGCAATTGCCAGGCGGTTTGCGGCCTGTCTGCATGGTGCAGTTGCAGGCACCAGTCCACCGCATCCAGCAGTTGTGCACTGTAATTGCGGCCAAACGAGGTAATTGCCGCCGGTTTCAGCTTGTCCTTGACGATCCTGTCGGTCGCCGGTGGCGGCGCCTTGCCAGCCATGCACGCATACATTGATGCGCCGAGCGCGTAAAGATCGGACCACGGGCCAACAGACTTGTGCTGGTGTTGTTCAATGGGAGCGAAACCCTTGGTCAGGGTATGTGGCCCGGCGTTGGACGGGTCCAGTGCATCCCGCGCTGCACCAAAATCCAGCAATAACGGTTTGCCGCCCGGGCGCAGAAAAATGTTGGCCGGCTTGATGTCCAGGTGCAGCAGGTTGTTTCGGTGCAGTTCGTCCAGTCCCTTGAGCAATTCAGGGAACACAGTGCGAATGAATTTTTCCGACAGGCGACCATTATATTGCTTGATAAAGTGGCGCAAATCCTTGCCGTATTCATAGTCCATGACCATGTATACGGTGTTGTTGGCCCGAAAGAAATTGTGTACCCGAACAATATTGGGATGTTTGAGCGTGGCCAGTGCTGACGCTTCTTCAAGAAAGCGTTTGAAGCCGATGGTGAAGTGCCGGCGATGCTCCTCCGCGAGACAGTGAACCGAATCATCCCGGTTGCGACTGGCAATGGCGCCGGGCAGATATTCCTTGATGACTACTTGCTCGCTGTTCTCGAGATCGGTTGCCAGGTAAACCACGCTGAAGCCACCACCACCAAGCGTTTTGTCGATGCGGTAATGCTCAAGCAGCCGACCCTTGGGCAGCGCGTATTTGATTTTGGTGGCCATTACTTTCCGGGGCAATCAGGATTCATATATTAATAGATATACCATGACGCGGCCCCCGGCAATGGGTAGATGGCGAATAAATGAATGGCATATTTTTTCGCCCGGAATTCCGGTAAGGTTGTGGACTCCCCGAAAACCAGTGAAATACGAGGATCAGTCGTGGCCCGAAGCATGACCGCATTTGCACGCGTCCAGCGCAATACAGAATGGGGCGCCATGAGTATCGAGCTGCGCTCGGTGAATCACCGGTTCCTGGAACCGTCCCTGCGCCTGCCCGAAGACCTGCGCAGCCTGGAACCGGCTATCCGTGACCGCCTTGGCAAACGCCTGAACCGGGGCAAGGTTGATGTCGGTATTCGTTTCCAGGTGGGCGGAGAAGCGGCGCAAAGCTTTACAATTGATGAGCCGCTGATGAAGCGGGTGCTGGAAGCGGCGGCACTGGTGCAGGAGAAAGCGGATGACATTGCACCGCTCGCGGTCAATGACGTGTTGCGCTGGCCTGGACTGGTAATGCCACCGGATATTGATGAAGCAGGCCTGGCTGCCGCTGCCCTGGCGCTGGTTGACGAGGCGCTGGGCCAATTGCTGGCCGGTCGTGAGCGCGAGGGCGAGACGCTTAAACAGCTCATGGTTCAGCGGCTGGATACCATGACAGCCCTGGTGACCGGATTGCGCGACATTCTTCCTGAATTGCGCCAGGCTTATCGCCAGCGCGTGCTGGACCGGTTGGCTGATGCCAGGCAGGAAATGGACCAGGATCGGCTGGAACAGGAAATGGTGTTGCATGCACAGAAATCTGACGTGGACGAGGAGTTGGACCGGCTTGATACCCATATCAAGGAAGTGCGCCGGGTACTTGATCAAAAAGAACCCATCGGTCGGCGCCTGGACTTCCTGATGCAGGAACTGAACCGGGAAGCAAACACATTGGGTTCCAAGGCCAATGATGTTCGCCAGACAAACGTGGCAGTTGAGCTGAAAGTGCTGATTGAGCAGATGCGAGAGCAGGTTCAGAATATTGAATAATTGACTGAAACCCGTCGGTACGCATGACCTGGCAAGGAGTGATGCGCTTCCGGCACAGCAAGCGAGGACAGAATAATGAGATTCATCGGAATATTGGCAATACTTGCCGGTATCATATTGATTGCACTAAAGCTGGCGGCATTTGCGCACCCGGCATTGGCGGTCATTGATACATGGGGAGCCATGATCGGTTGGGTTATACGAGGCAGTCTCATTGTTGCCGGCCTGGTCCTGGTGGTGATTGGTCGTCCGAAAAGACGTCGTAAGGATATTTCGGACGAAGAAACTATCATGCTGTAATCGGGTTGCCGGGGACCTGTTTTGCATCCGGTTTTGATCCCGGGCCGCCTTTGCATGATGAATGCAACATTTAAAGATCATTTCTCGGGCCACGCCGGGGACTACCGGCAATTCCGCCCCGATTACCCGCAAGCGCTTTTTTCATACCTGGCAGGTATTGCGCCAACACGTGAGCGGGCATGGGATTGTGCGACCGGTAACGGCCAGGCCGCCGTGTCATTGGCATCCTGGTTTGGCGATGTTATCGCTACCGATGCCAGTGCCGAGCAGGTTGCCAGCGCGACGGTGGTTGACGGTGTCAGCTACCGGGTTGCCAGTGCCGAGAATTCCGGGATCAGCACTGAGAGTATTGATCTTGTCACTGTTGCCCAGGCGCTGCACTGGTTTGATCTTGAAGGCTTTGCCAACGAGGTTCAGCGCGTACTAAAGCCCGGCGGTATTCTTGCTTGCTGGACCTATGATCTGCTGCGTATTACGCCGGAACTCGATGCTCTGACTGCACAGTTATACGGTCCCGTATTAAAGGAGTACTGGCCTGCCGAGCGCAAGCTGATAGACAGCGGCTATCGAACCATTACCTTGCCCTTGAAAGAATTGCCGGCGCCGGACTTTGTCATGACTTCGCGCTGGGGTCTTGATCACCTGCTGGGCTACCTGGCCACCTGGTCAGCGGTGAAACGCTGCCAGCGTGCCACCGGTGCTGATGCTGTTGCACAAATGGCCGATCAGTTCAGGGAAGCATGGGGCGATACCGACAAACGTCAGGTAGAATGGCCGTTGTCCGTACGAATCTGGCAGAAGGGTGATCAGGCATGAGTGTCGTGAACCGGGACAAGGCGGAGCATTATCATTGGGGTGATGGCGCGGACGGCTGGCACCTGCTGAAAACCGATGCCATGAGCGTTATCGAGGAGCGCCTGCCTCCCGGAATGCATGAACAACGCCATTTTCACTCACTGGCACAACAATTTTTTTACGTGCTTGAAGGTAGTGCGACGTTTGAGCTGAATGGCGAAGTATTTGAATTGGCCCGTGGCGACGGTTTGCATGTACCGGCTCAAACACCGCACCAGGTGTTCAACCGGTCGGAACAGGATTTGCGGTTCCTGGTGATTTCACAACCAAAAAGCCATGGTGACCGTACCAATTTGTAAAGAGTATCCGGGTAGTTGATATGTTGCAGATAGTTCGCGCCGATCTCGGCGATTCATCCCATGCCGAAGCATTGGTGTACCTGTTAAATGCCTATGCCATGGATCCCATGGGTGGTGGCGAAGCACTCTCCGATTTCACACGGGCCAACCTGGCGGACCGGCTTAATGCGCGCGCCGATGCCTATGCCGTCCTGGCTTATGATGACGATGAGCCTGTTGGCCTGGTTGTCTGTATTGAGGGCTTTTCGACCTTTGCCTGCAAACCGTTAATGAATATTCATGATGTTGTCGTGCTGGCATCGCATCGTGGACGCGATATTGCCGGCAAGATGCTGGCCGAGGTGGAAACACTGGCCAAAGAGCTGGGGTGTTGCAAGCTGACGCTGGAAGTGCTGGAAGGCAATGGCCCGGCGCAGTCAGCGTATCGGCGTTTTGGCTTTGCCGCCTACGAGCTTGACCCGGCCATGGGTCAAGCCCGGTTCTGGGAAAAGAAGCTGTCGGTATAACGATCCTGTTTATTCGGACTTGTAGACCACGCCATCTTTCATGACAAAGCTGACCTGTTGCAGCAGCTTGATGTCACGCAGCGGGTCACCCTTGACGGCGACAATGTCGGCAAATTTGCCCGCGCTGATGCTGCCAAGTTTGTCTTCCTTGCGCAGCAGTTTTGCCGCCATTACCGTGGCAGACTGAATCGCTTCCATGGGTGGCATGCCCGCTTCCACCATGTACTGGAATTCTTTTGCGTTGTCACCGTGCGCGGAAACGCCACTGTCGGTACCAAAGGCGATTTTCACGCCGGACTTGTAGGCTTTTTTGAAGGTATTCTGGATCAGCGGGCCAATGCTTGCTGCCTTGGGTCGTACCACGGCCGGGAAGAAATCATCCAGCCTGGCTTTTTCTTCCACCCACTTGCCGGCAAGTATGGTCGGTACATACCAGGTGCCGTGTTTTTTCATCATGCTCATGGTCCTGCTGTCCATGTGCGTGCCATGTTCAATGGAATCAACACCGGCGCGAATGGCGCGCTGCATGCCTTCAACGCCATGCGCATGAACCGCTACCATGAAGTTGTAGTCTTTTGCCGTGCCGACAATGGCATCAAGCTCTTCACTGGTGAACTGGGCGTTGTCACCACTGGTAGCCAGGCTTAACACGCCGCCAGTGGCGGTAATCTTGATCAGGTCTGACCCGTCTTTATAGCGTTGACGTACAGCCTTGCGTGCTTCTTCCGGACCGTTGATGACACCGTCCTTTGGGCCCGGATCACCCTTGAGTTGTTGATTGACGCCATTGGTGGGATCGGCATGGCCACCGGTAGTGGCAATGGACTTGCCGGCGGTGAAAATTCGCGGACCGGCCACTTCACCTTTATTGATGGCATTGCGCAGCGAGATGGTGACGTTATAGCGGTCACCCAGGTCGCGCACGGTGGTAAAGCCGGCCATCAGTGTTTTTTCCGCGTAACCTACGGAGCGGTAGGCATAGTCCGCCGCATCCATGAAAAAGCCTTCCGAGTAACTCTTCTTGCTGAACTGCAATGCCAGGTGGGTATGCATATCCATGAAGCCGGGCATGACCGTGCTGTTCTTGAGATCAATTACCCGGGCGCCGGGTATGGATACATAACCGGCCTTGATCCCGGTTATGGTGTTATCGTGAACAACCACCGATACCTGCTTGCGCGCGGACTGGCTGATGCCATCAATCAGGCTGCCCGCGTGAATCACGGTGACCTGACCGTTGTCCGGTGAGGCTGATACGGGAGTCGACAGGAAAACGACGGAAGAGATGACCAGGACCATCAAACAACGAAACTTCATAATATAACCACTTGTTTTTGTCAGCAGAAATCACAAGTGTAATTTTAAATGCCAGGAATTCAAGGCAGGCGAATGCAAACGGTTCTCAGTAGCCAGGCCGGTTTTCCGCCGGGTCCTGAAGCGGGTAGCGCACGTTGTCATGCAACAGCGATACGAATTCCGATTCGGGAACAGGTTTGCTGAAATAATATCCCTGTACTTCATCGCAACCGTGCTCTTTCAGAAACTGGATCTGGAAGAATGTTTCCACGCCCTCTGCGATTACCCGCATGTGAAGGCTGCGCGCCATGGCGATAATTGTCCTTGTCAGGGCGCGATCGTCCTCGTTGGCGGAAATATCCCGGATAAAAGACTTGTCGATTTTCAGTGTGCTGACCGGAAACTGCTTGAGATATCCCAGGGATGAGTAGCCGGTACCAAAATCATCAATGGAGATATGAACGCCGAGCCGACTTAGTTGATGCAGTGTCTGGCTTGTGGCCTCGACATCCTGCATCAAAATACTTTCGGTAATTTCCAGTTCCAGCCAGCCTGGATCAAGGCCGGTATTTTTCAGAACCTCGGCAACGGTTGCCACCAGCCCGGGTTGCTGGAACTGACGAGCTGACAGGTTGACCGCCATGCGCACCGCCGGAAAGCCTTGTTGTTGCCAGGCGATATTGCGCGCACAGGCTGCTTCCAGTACCCAGTTACCGACCGGAACAATCAGGCCGGTTTCCTCCAGTATCGGTATTATCTGTGCCGGGAGCGTGGTCTGGTTTTGCCCGGATTGCCATCGAAGCAGGGCCTCCATACCAACTACCTTTCCGGTTTGCAGGCAAACCTTGGGCTGGTAATGAAGCTCGTATTCCTTTCGCTCCAGTGCCTGCCGGAGCCGGGTTTCGAGGGCCAGTCGCTCGGGTGTTAACAGGTCCAGGTTTCTGTCGTAAAACCGGAAATTGTTTTTACCGCGGTCTTTGGCGTGATACATGGCGATATCCGCCTGGGCAACCAGTTTCCTGGCTTCATTGCTGTTTTCGGGGCACAGGGAGATGCCGATGCTCGCGGTAACAAAGAACTCCCTCGTGTTGATGTACATCGGCTCCTTGATGTTCCGGAGGATGGTTTTTGCAACACCGGGGATATCAGCCTTGTTGGCCACGTCCGCGAGGATCACTGCAAACTCGTCACCACCCAGGCGTGCCACCGTATCGCCGTCGCGTATCGAGTTCTGCAGCCTGGATGCCAGGATGGTGAGCATCTGGTCACCGGTGTCATGACCCATGGTGTCGTTAATGTTTTTGAAACGGTCGACATCGATAAACAGTACCGCGATAAGACGATCGCTCCATTCGCTGCGACCGAGCATTTGTCTTAACCGGTCAAAAAATACATTTCGGTTCGGCAGGCCGGTAAGGTGATCATAGTGTGCAAGATGCCGGAGCTTTTCTTCAGCCTGCCACTGTCTCGAGATATCCTTGGCGATATGCACGGACGCAATATACTTTCCCTTGTCGTCAAGAATCGGTGAGGTGGTCACGAGCAGCGACAGGCCGGCACAGGACGAGTCTATAGTGGCCGTTGCCGGCTTTTTGAGTTGCATCGTTATTGCGTGCGGGCAGGTGTCGCTATTGTGATTGGCGCAGCCATACAATTCATGACAGCGCCGGTCGACCGGGGTATTCAGGTTGATGGCAAAATGTTTTTTGAGTGCACTGTTGGCCTTGATGATCCGGAAATCCGGATCGATAACGCAAACAAAATCCGGAATCGCGTTAAACGTATCGCGCCACTCCAGCTCCCTGGTTTTTGCCAGCTGCTCAGCAATATGCTGCCTGGTGAGGTCTATTGAATAGGCAATGATACCCTTGGGATTGCCATATTCATCCCGTAGCAGGGACATCGAAAGGTGGCATATAATTGTTCTGCCGCTGCTGTGCCTGCACTCCACTTTTTCATCGAGTATTCCGTTTATTTTCAGCGACAGGATCATTTTCTTTGCCCGGGTCGAAGACTGTTGTCGGGGAAAAAGTGAGCTGAAGTGCCTGTCGACAATCTGGGTATCCGGATACCCGAACAAGTTTTCTGCGCCGGCATTCCATTGCTTGATGAAACCGCCCAGGTTCATGGTTATCACCGCGTCATGTATCTGGTTGACAAGCTGATCCTGTGCGCGGGTAATGGTTTCTTTTCTTCTGAGCTCCCACGTGTATTGTCGGATCAGCCATAGTGAAACCGCCAGCAGCAAAAGATTGGCTGAAAACAGGATGGCCAGCATGGCGGTCTGGTTCCTTTTTGTTTCAAGACTGGCCTGTTCAAAATCCGTAACCAGGTCATTGGCGACACGGGCAAGAGCCGGAATGTTGGATTCGATATGTAACAGCGCATACCGGGTATCCTTGTCTTCAATCGGGCTGTTAATAATGGTGATCAGGGCATTGTGAACCAGTTGCCAACGTTGTTTGAGATTATTCAGGCTGGGCAGGGTGCTCAGCGGTGCCTTGTCGAGCTCGCTTCCCGATACGTTGCCGCCGTGCTCGAGCTTGTACAATGCTTCGTCAAACTGGTTTATCAGGCCGAGCAGTTGCTGTTTCCTGTTGTTAAACGGGATGTTGTTGGTATGACTGTAGTAGCGGATTTGTTGTGCAATCATCCGTTGGCGACCAGCAACGTTGATTGCCGCTGCATCATTACGGGCGCTGGATGTGTAGGCAAAAATGACGGCAATGGTTGCAATAACGCTGCACGCCAGCAGGGCAAGTAACAGGCTGATTTTGTATCGTAGAGAGCCAGGCATGATCCGTCGCCTTTACAGTTGCAGTCCCGATTGATTCCGAGTCAATTGATTCGCAGGCCCAGGGAACGCGGCACTTTGTCCGCGGCTGTCAGATAAGCATAGTCTATTCCCATATAAATTGTAGTTTTGGGTAACTACGCGAGTCAACAGAAAAATCTTGCCCAAGTTATTGATTTTGATTGTATTTCGAGTACACTGCGCAGCCTATGATTGAGCGCGGCAAATTGATTATTCTTTCCGCACCTTCGGGTGGCGGTAAAAGTTCCCTGGCGAAAGCCCTGATAGACGGAGATTCGTCGGTGGCGGTATCGGTGTCACATACCACGCGCGCGCCGCGTCCTGGCGAGCAAAATGGCGTGCATTATCATTTTGTAGATATCGATGAGTTCAAAAAAATGATCGCCGGCGACCGCTTCCTGGAGCATGCCCGGGTATTCGACAACTATTATGGTACGTCGGTGGACGCGGTCGAGTCGTTGCTGGCCGAGGGCAAGCATGTGCTGCTGGATATTGACTGGCAGGGCATGCGCGGCATCAAGGCGAGGTTGCCGGAGGCTTTGAGCGTATTCATCTTGCCGCCTTCCCGGGATGAACTGGAGCGGCGGTTGCGTGGTCGTGGCCAGGATTCCGAGGAAATCATTGCCCGGCGTATGCGTGACGCCGAATCGGAAATGTCCCATTACCATGAGTTTGACCACGTTATTATCAACGATGATTTTGCTGCCGCACTGACTGACTTGCAGGCCATTGTTGCCGGCGAGCCCGGACGCCTGCGGCCACTGTCGCTGGACCCGCAGATGTTGCTGGCCGGCTCCTGAGTCCGCAGATGGCCCTGTTCCGGGCCATATTGGCGACTGACTTTTGTCGCCAATTTCAGTATGCTTGGCCGCTTTCCCCGATTTCAGGATTTTCCCGGTCGGGCGCCCGTAAAAGAGATCAAAGAGGATATTTCATGGCACGTGTTACCGTAGAAGATTGCCTGGATCACGTCGATAACCGGTTCGAGCTGGTATTGCTGGCCGCGCGCCGCGCACGTCAACTGGCCAACAATGCCCGGCCAATGGTTGCAGAAGAAAACGACAAACCCACTGTCATTGCCCTGCGCGAAATCGCTGAAGGCCTGATTACCAAGGAAGTGCTGGATGCCCAGGCCCGGGCGGCAATAGTCGCTGAACAAGAAGACGCAGTAACTGATGAAGGCGCGGCTGAAACTGAAACCGCGCTGACCCCGGCAGCCGGTGAAGAAGGTAACGCCGAAGCCTGATTCCACAGAAGCCGAAAATGGTGAGCGCAGGCTGCTGGTCAGCGACCTGTGCGAACTGCTCGGCACCTACCTGGACAAGGACCAGGTAGCGGATGTTTACCGTGCCTACCTGTTTGGCGCCGAGGCCCATGAAGGCCAGCTCCGGCGCAGCGGCGAACCCTACATTTACCATCCCCTGGAAGTTGCGCGCATTCTTGCGGCCATGCGCCTGGATGCCCAGAGTATTATTGCCGCTATTCTGCATGACGTAATAGAAGATACGCCAACGGCCAAGGAACAGCTGGCCAGGGAATTCGGCGAGGAAGTAGCCGAGCTTGTTGATGGTGTCAGCAAGATCAGCCAGATCGAATTTGCCTCCAAGGAAGAAGAACAGGCGGAAAACTTCCGCAAGATGCTGCTGGCGATGACCCGGGATATTCGCGTTATCCTGATCAAGCTGGCCGATCGTATGCACAACATGCGCACCCTGGGTGCGTTGCGTCGTGAAAAGCAGCAACGCATCGCCCGCGAAACGCTTGAAATCTACGCACCCATTGCCAATCGCCTTGGCGTTCGCCAATGGGCCTATGAGCTGGAAGAACATGGTTTCCGGCTGTTACATCCCGGGCGCTATGACGTGCTCGATTCGGCAATGAAGAAGCGCCACGGAAACCGCAAGGCGGTGGTCGACAAGATTCGCAGTACTATTCTTGCGCGGCTGGAAGAGGAAAAAATCAATGGCTCGGTAACCGGGCGCGAAAAACACCTCTACAGTATTTACCGCAAGATGCGCGACAAGCATTTGTCCTTTGACCAGATTTACGATGTCTATGCCTTTCGCATTACCGTCGACAGCGTTGATATCTGTTACCGGGTGCTTGGCGTGATTCATAACCTGTTCAAGCCCATACCCGGGCGGTTCAAGGATTATATTGCCATTCCCAAGGCCAACGGTTACCAGTCATTGCATACCATTGTTTTTGGCCCCTTTGGCCTGATGGCGGAAGTACAGATTCGCACGCTTGACATGCATCGTGTTGCCGATGTTGGCGTTGCTGCGCACTGGCTGTACAAGTCCGGTGACAGCAAGCCGGTGATGCATAACCATGCATTGCAATGGCTCAAGGACCTGCTGGACATGCAGCAGGAAGGTGGCAACCCGGGAGAGTTCCTGGAACACCTGAAAGTCGACCTGTTTCCCGACGAGGTTTACGTGTTCACGCCTAACGGCGAGATCAAGAAACTGCCGCGTGGCGCCACTTGCGTGGACTTTGCCTACGATGTGCACAGTGATGTCGGCAATCATTGCATTGGCGCCAAGGTTAATCATCAGCTGGTGCCGCTGCGCACGCCATTGCGTAACGGTGATCATGTGGAGATTGTCACCTCCGAATGGGGCCGACCCAGTCCGACCTGGCTGAACTATGTTGCTACCGGTCGTGCCCGCGCCCATATTCGCAGTTACCTCAAGTCGCAACAGTTCGGTGAATCGGTATCACTGGGTGAGCGGCTGCTGGACAAGGCGCTCAGCGACAACGGATTTGATCTGCATGATGTTGAGCTGGCCCGGCGTGAAACCCTGCTCAAGGAATTGTCGCTGAAAACCTGGGATGAGCTGCTGGCGGAGATTGGCCTTGGCAAGCGCGTTGCCGCTATTGTCGCACAGCAGTTAATACCCGCCGGCCAGGATGGTGAGCCCGGCGAACATATTCATGCGAAGATGCTTATCAGTGGCACCGAAGGCCTGATGGTGAATTATGCCCGTTGCTGTCGACCGATTCCCGGTGACAACATCGCAGGCTTTCTTTCTTCCGGCCGCGGCATCGTTGTACATACCGATGATTGTCCGAATATCTCCGAGTTCCGCAAACAGCCGGATCGCTGGATCGATGTGCAATGGGAGCCGGGCATTGAGGGTGTGTTCACGGTCGGCTTGCGTGTCGATGCACGTAACCAGCGCGGCTCATTGGCATCTATTGCCGCTGCTATATCGGATGCCGATGCCAATATTGACGCGGTCAACTTCGAAGAGCGTGAAGGTCAGGACACAACATTGAGTTTTGTTATCGAAGTACGTCATCGTCAGCACCTGGCCAATGTCATGCGCCAGGTGCGTACTCTTGAAAATGTTGTCCGGGTCCGGCGCATCAAGAGCTGACCGTTATCAAGTAACCCGAAACCTACATTCAGAAGCACAGCCGGGAGGCCCAGTGAGTCGAGAAATTATCAGTACCAGCAAGGCACCGCAGGCAATCGGTACCTATTCCCAGGCCGTCAAGGTTGGCAAGACGGTATACCTGTCCGGACAGATCCCGCTGGACCCGGTGACCATGGAACTGGTTGGCGGCGACATGCGCGCGCAGATTAGGCGTGTATTCGATAATCTTGCCGCCGTTGCCGAGGCGGCCGGTGGCTCACTTGCCGACATTGCCAAGCTGAACATCTTTCTTGCAGACCTGTCCCATTTCCCGCTGGTCAACGAAGTGATGGCGCAGTATTTCGCCGAGCCATACCCGGCGCGTGCCGCTGTCGGCGTGGCTGCCTTGCCCAAGGCCGCGCAAGTGGAAATGGACGCCATCATGGAGTTGGGCTGATCAGCTTGTTTGGTCATCGCAGCAAGGCGCGACGTTGAGCAAGGAACCCATTGAACGCTTGCCCGTGACCATGCTCAAGGGCGTGGGCACAAAAGTCGCGGAGAAGCTTGAGCGCCTGGGCATCGTTACGATCCAGGACATGTTGCTGCACTTCCCGTACCGCTACCAGGATCGCACGCATATCCAGGCCATAGGCTCATTGACGCCGGGACAGGAAAGCCAGGTAACCGGTGTTGTTGAACTGGCCGATGTCAGCTTCCGCGGCAAGCGTAACCTGCTGGTGCGCATCAGCGATAACACCGGCTTTTTAACCCTGCGCTTTTTTCATTTTTCCAGGGCGCAACAGGATCGGCTGCAACACGGCGCACGCCTGTTTGTATTTGGTGAGGCGCGTGCCGGTCGTGACGGCCTGGAAATGATTCACCCGGAATACGAACTGCTGGCTTATGGCGAAGATGCCGAGGCCGATGAAAAACTCACACCGGTATACAATACCACCGAGGGCCTGCATCGCCTGAGCGTGCGCAAGTATGCGCGCCAGGCACTGGCGTCGTTTGGCGAGCGTATCGAGGAACTGTTACCGGCCGAATTCTTGCCTGACAGCAACTGGCCATCCCTGGCCGATGCCGTGCGCAATTTGCACGAACCTGATCCAGCCGTGGATATCACCCGGCTGGAAAGTGGTCGTCATCCCTGGCAACGACGCATGGCTTTCGAGGAATTGCTGGCCTGGCAACTGAGCTTCCGGCAACAGCGTTCGCTACGACGCCAGGCCAGTTCCGTCGCCATCACGTCAGGGGAGACGCTTTATAAAGCATTGCTGGCGTCCTTGCCGTTTTCACCCACCGCGGCACAGCAACGGGTAATGCAGGAAATTACCGAAGACCTGGCGCAGCCGGTACCCATGCAGCGACTGGTGCAGGGTGACGTCGGCTCCGGCAAAACCCTGGTCGCTGTTGCCGCGGCCTGCATGGTGGTGGAAGCCGGTTACCAGGTAGCGGTCATGGCACCGACTGAATTGCTGGCCGACCAGCATTGGCGCAACTTTCATCAATGGCTTGAACCCCTGGGTATCCGGGTACAGCTGCTTACCGGCAAGCTGGCCGCGGCACCACGACGCGATGCGCTCGCCGCTATTGCCGAAGGTGAAGCCAGGGTGGTTATTGGCACCCATGCCTTGTTCCAGGAAGATGTGCATTACCATCAGCTGGGCATGGTGGTTGTGGATGAACAGCATCGTTTTGGTGTTGATCAGCGCCTGGCCTTGCTGCGCAAGTCGGCCAATGGCCGGGGTGAACGCATTGCCGCACCGCACCAACTGGTCATGACGGCAACACCGATCCCGCGAACACTGGCGCAGACGGTTTACGCCGATCTTGATGTATCGGTTATTGATGAGTTGCCACCCGGGCGCACGCCGGTGACCACGGTTGTTATTCCCGATAACCGACGCGGTGACGTAGTGCAGCGGGTCAGGTCTGCCTGTCTTGGCGGTCGCCAGGCTTACTGGGTATGCCCACTCATTGAGGAATCGGAAGCCCTGCAACTGCAAACGGCAACTGACATGGCCGAGGATCTGCGCCAGGCCTTGCCGGAGTTGCGCGTTGGCCTGATTCATGGTCGACTGCGGCCGTCAGAAAAAGAAGCCGCCATGCTGGCGTTCAAGGCCGGCGAGTTGCAGTTGCTGGTGGCCACCACCGTGATTGAGGTGGGCGTGGACGTAGCCAATGCCACGACCATGATTATCGAGCATGCCGAGCGACTGGGCTTGTCGCAGCTGCACCAGCTGCGTGGTCGTGTTGGCCGGGGTGCGGCGGAAAGCAGTTGCGTGTTACTTTACCAGTCACCGTTGTCACAGCTGGCGCGTGAACGACTGGCGGTATTGCGCGATACCAATGATGGCTTCGAGGTGGCCCGGCGCGACCTGGAGTTGCGCGGTCCCGGTGAATTGCTGGGTACACGCCAAACCGGCTTGCCGCGGTTCCGGGTCGCGGATCTGGGCCGGGACCAGGACCTGTTGCCGGCAGTGCAGCAAAGCGCGCAGACGCTGGAGGCCGACCAGCCTTTGGCCGAAGCCCTGGTACAACGCTGGCTCGGTGCGCGTCGTCACCTCGGTGATGTATGAGTATGAATAACAAGACAAATGGCATCAGGAGATGCGGCGAATATGAAGTTTAATGACAAGGCGATTCGTGAGCCGGTGTGGATGCCGCGCAAGCGTCTTCGCAATACGGCGATGCCACGCGCATACTGGAAATGCCTGCTGGACACCGCGTCATTGACACAGCGTATTATCAGCAATTGCCCGGATGTGTTTTCAGTTGCTGTAATTGATCAGCGATGGGGTCGCCCGATGCGCAACGAAGCCTTGCGCCTGGGAGTGCCGATTGATCGTCATGCGTTAATCCGTCAAGTGTACCTCAAGTGTGGTTCAACGCCGTGGGTGTATGCGCGCACGGTTATTCCCGGCAGCACCTTGACCGGTCCGGAACAAAAACTGGCGCACCTGCGCTCGCGTTCACTGGGCGCGGTTCTGTTTTCCGATCCCACCATGGTGCGTGATGAAATGGAAATCTGTCGCCTGACCGAACGTGAACGCATGTTTGCCCGCGCCACTGCGCCGCTCTCAAAAACGCCGCACGAGATCTGGGGCAGACGCTCGGTGTTCCGTTTGCATAACAAGCCGCTGCTGGTGTGCGAAGTGTTCCTGCCCACTGTCGGTATCTGCATCCCCTGAGCGGTAATGCACAGTCTGCGCGAATATTATTATCTCGTCCGACTGGATCGTCCCATTGGTATCCTGCTGTTGTTATGGCCCACCTTGTGGGGCTTGTGGGTGGCGGCTGAAGGCAAGCCGGACCCGCTGGTCATGTTTGTCTTTGTTGCCGGCGTCGTGCTCATGCGGTCCGCCGGGTGCGCCGTCAATGACTTTGCCGATCGCCATGTCGACCCGCACGTGGAGCGCACGCAAAACCGGCCACTGGCTGCCGGCCGCATAACCGAAAAGGAAGCGCTGGCAGTATTTATAGTGTTAAGCCTGCTGGCGTTTGTGCTGGTACTGTTAATGAACCGGCTCACCATCATCATGTCCTTTGCCGGTGCCTTGCTGGCGTTCAGCTACCCGTTCATGAAACGCTTTACCCACATGCCGCAGGTATACCTGGGCGTGGCCTTTGGCTGGGGCATTCCCATGGTGTTTGCCGCGCAAACCGGCAGCGTGCCACCGGTGGCCTGGGCCATGTTCATGGCCAATGTGTTCTGGGCCGTGGCTTATGATACCGCCTATGCCATGGTGGATCGCGAAGATGATCTCAGGATCGGCGTGCGCTCCACTGCCATCCTGTTCGGTCGTTATGATCGCCTGATGATTGGCATCAATCACGCCTTGTGCCTGCTGTTGCTGGCATGGGTTGGCTTCTATTTGCAACTGGGCGCGGTGTACTTCATCAGCCTTGCCGTGGCTGCCGGTATTGCCGGTTACGAACAATGGTTAATGCGTCATCGTGAACGTGGCGCCTGCTTCAAGGCATTTCTGAACAATCATTACTTTGGCATGGTCATTTTCGCCGGGCTGGTCGTGCACTACTTGCAGAATTAACCGAGGCGCTTATGTCAGATCGATACGCGGTCATGGGTCATCCCGTCAGCCATTCACGCTCACCGTTTATTCATGGTCAGTTTGCCGCGCAAACCGGCCAGGACATCGACTACACGGCTATAGATGTCGAGCCAGGCAGTTTTGTCGACGCGGTAAAACAGTTCCAGGCGCAAGGCGGCAAGGGCCTGAACGTCACCGTGCCTTACAAGCAGGAAGCCTGGCAGCTCGTTGATACACGCAGCCATCGCGCCGAACTGGCAGGCGCCGTCAATACCATTCGCATGAATGATGACGGTAGCCTTTATGGCGACAACACCGACGGCATTGGCCTGTTGCGTGATCTCACCCTGAACCTGGACATGACGCTGCATCAAAAACGTATCCTGGTACTGGGTGCCGGCGGTGCCGTGCGCGGTGTGCTGGTGCCGTTGCTGGAGCAAGGCCCGAAACAACTTACTATCGCCAACCGCACCGTGGAAAAAGCCGTGGAGCTGGCCAAGGTGTTTGGCAGCATCGCGCCGGTAGAGCCGGCCGGGTTTGAGCAACTGGCCGGGCAGTCTTTCGATATCATTATTAATGGCACGGCCGCCAGCCTGGGCGGTGAGCTGCCGCCGGTTCCCGACAGCGCCTATGAAAACTGCGAACTGGTCTACGACATGATGTACGCCAGGGAACCAACGCCGTTCATGGCCCATGCGAGCAAGCACGGTGTCGGCGCGGTGGATGGTCTCGGCATGCTGGTGGAGCAGGCGGCAGAATCGTTTTATGTCTGGCGCGGCGTGATGCCGGATACCGCGCCCGTGATTGCGGCCGTGCGCCGGGCGTTGTCGGGCGCATAATACCGTTCCTGGTTTGCCCGGGCAGGTCGATCGGGTAGCGCAGTTGACACAAAAACCCCCGCAACAAGTCACAACACATTCCTCGCCAGAGCTGTCTTGTGGCCTTGTCTCGCCAGAATCGCCCCGGAGGCGTCCGGATAGGCGTGAGGCGGGGCGGTCTTGGTGTTGATTTCTTTTTACGTAATCGTTACTCTCATAAAAAACTTAAAGAAAAAGATCAATGAGTAACGTTAACTACTTGATTCCAAAGAAAAAGCACCCGACGTTCATTCCAGGTCTGGAACCTGTGGGCGTTATGCCTGCCGCCATGGTCGAAGTGCCACTGCTGGGCTATGTCACCGCCGGCCTGCCGGTGGACCTGAACGAAGACCGGGAGACGGTTTCCATCCCCGCCAACATGATGCGCAAGAACACCTATGCGCTGAAAGTACGCGGTGACTCCATGATCGAGGAACAGATTCGCGACGGCGATGTCATTATCGTGCAAAAGCGCGAAACCGCCGCCAATGGTGAATCGGTTGTCGCCATGATTAACGGCGAACAGGTTACCCTGAAAAAATTCTACGTCGAGGCTGACGGCATCCGCCTGCAGCCCGCCAACAGTGACATGGAACCCATCTACCTGCGCAACGAAGAAGTGCAAATCCTCGGTATCGTCACCGGAATCTTGCGTATGAGCGATAACTAGCCCTCAATACTACAACGCTCAAGCAACTACTTGCCGTCCACGATTTATCCGGGCGGCTTTTCTTTTTTTGCCGTCGAAATGACCGGATTTCTGTGTATGAAACCCGGTTATCTATTAGATCGCCCGGTAGACCCGACCCCTTGATCAGCTTGATAACTTCAATCATGAATCTTTTGATCACCACGGATTAAAACGTAAAACCTTCCAAGTTCTATTTATATCTACCAAGAGGTCGCGTCTTTTTTACAGGTCTATATTTTAGTGGTGGAAATTATATATATATTTAGCGTATCCTGAATCCTGTTCATTGAGATAGGCAGGAGGTTACGAATGTTATACGAAAGTATGAGATTGAATCTGGTAATAGTGCTTGCAGTCGTGTTGTCAGGCTGTCCGGGACCGAGTGATACTGCCGCTCCCGGGGCGGCACCCGGGTCGCTTGATGCGGGTTTCGGCGGAGGTAGTGGCATCGCTACGGCTGGCCCGTTGCTGCATGATAATTACGGGCATGACCTGGCCATCAGGCCGGATGGTGAAATCATACTTGCCGGTTATTCCAGGCAGGTTTCTACGGGACTCGCTAATTTTTCCTGGGTGTGTATCCCCGAAGATGGTACTTATATATCGGGTTGTATAGACGGTTACCAGGCAGATTTCAACGGTATTGATGATATCGCTTATGGCGTTGCACTGCAGGCTGACGGGAAGGTTGTGCTGGCAGGACAACAATTCAAATCTGCTACGACATCTGAATTCGGATCAGTCAGGTTTACGACAGGCATTCCACCAGTACTTGATACTAGTTACAGTGTAGACGGTAAAACAACTGACTCTATTTCGTTTGGCAACGGAGCCGGACGCGATGTGGCGGTCTTGCCCGACGGCAAGATCCTTGTTGCTGGCTGGTCAGTGACCGATGTCGCCGCGCACATGCGTGTACTGCGATATAACAGTAATGGCACCCTGGATACGACTTTTGGTGATGCCGATTCATTAAACCCGGGTAAACGCAAAGGGTATGCCACGTTCGGTCCAGCAGGAAGTTACGCGCACGCAATGGCAATCCAGGATGACGGAAAAATTGTAGTTGCCGGGTACTATTACGCTGTCTGGAACAATACGACGACCAAGGATATGATCGTATCGCGGCTTAATATTGACGGTACCCCGGATACCACGTTTGGACTTTCCGGAAACCATACAATCGCCTTTACCGCTTATGACGCCGAAGCCAACGCCGTGGCGATTGACTCACTCGGACGTATCATTGTTGTCGGCCAATACAACAAAGCCGGTGGTTGTTGTGTGTCAGTTTATCGGGTTGACAGCAGTGGCGGGTTTGCTCAGTTCCTCGATCTTGACGAGGGCGATTTGTTCACATTCGGAAATGCCGTAGCCGTTACTGCAGATGACAATATTATTGTGGTTGGAAACAGTATGTACGGGACCGCATCGCACGCGTTTATTATGCGAATTAATGGTAACGGTACCGGCGCTATGATCCTTGATACGACTTTTGGAACCGGTGGTGTATCAGTGCACCCGACAGCTGGCACGACAGGTAACGCGGTTGCTATTCAATCAGACGACAAGTTGCTTATGGGTGGCAGCAGTGATTGGTCTGGGACTGGCGGCAGGGTATTTATGGTAACCCGGTTTAATCCTTGAAAAGGAAATTTGGTAATATTCAAAATAAAGGTGCGGAGGGATTATATTCAAATCCCTCCGCGCTTATTTAAACAAAAGTCCGGACGGCTCTAAAGCTGGTCGCTGTAGTGTGACTCTGAAGCCAAATGGAACCAATTGGCTTGACCAGATACAAATGGCGAAGCATTGATTTGTTTTTTCTTCTTAACTATTTCCACCAATATTCCTTGTTGTGTAAGTAGTCATAATTTTTCCAGCCGTATGGAAGATACTTATCGTTGATTATTTCCAATCCTGGCCCCTCTCCTTCTCTCACTAAAGAACTAAAATCTCCAGTATATGGTAGCTTGGTATGCAATCCTGCTGCATGGAATGAAAACACAACCTTTCGGGAAAGATCGCGTCCATTCCGGCGCCATTCGCCAACAAATATGTCGTTCCATTCCCTGTAATCCCCTGACTCTGCCCAAAATATCTTCACCCCGGTGTCAGTAATTCGGAACAGTGCGGCGAAGATACCTGAAAATACTCCATCACCGTCTTTATCGCCTGGTTCGGCAAGAGCCATGTCAAACATGGCTATAAAAACATCCTCGTTGAAATACTGAATTTTTGGTCGTCGTATTCCGGTCAGAACGGCGTGCCCGGAAAGTGCTCGAATATTTTCCCCAGCCTGCTTTTGCCTGTTATCTGATAGCGTTGTTCCGATTCTCTTTTGGCCTGAATATAAAAATCTATGCGCCGGTATCGTGGGCCGAAGACGCCTTCATAGCTGGACATTGGGTCTTGTTCTGCTGCGTCTCGGTTTGATATCAGCCTGGAAAAGTCATGCGATGCGAAATGCGAGATATTCTTTGATTCAAATTCAGAAACGTCGTGTAAAACGGAGCGCCAGTTCTCGATGTCACTGGCGTGAGAAACAGGCGAGACAAAAGAAAATGCAATTATTGATACGAATATCACCCGGAATAAAGCTGCACACATGGCATATCTCCATGATCAAAATTTACTCTTGAAAATAATTCCCGAAAATCCATGATCTTGCCCGGATGTCCAAATGCCATAACGACGACAGATCTGCAGGTCGGCCGGTGAATTGTTCAGTCATTCCCGGAGTCCCTGGTGTGATTCGGCCTCCATGATTTAGGCTGAATTAAATATCTACGCCATGTTACTCTTTTCCTTGGGCTACCTGTAGCAAGGACTCCCCCGATGCCGGATTCCCCGGTCAACATGGCTGCCGTGATCATCCAGACCCTGGGCGGGCTGGGCCTGTTTCTGCTGGGCATGGTGATACTCACCGACAGCCTGCGTTCACTCACTGGCGATGTCATGCGCCGTATGTTGCTGCGTTTTACCCATACTCCCTTAACCGGCGCCATGACCGGTACGGTGATGACGGCGATCCTGCAATCCTCCAGTGCAACGACGGTTGCGGCGGTGGGCCTGGTGGGCGCCGGGTCCATGGGCTTTGCCGAAGCATTGGGCATCGTCTTTGGTGCCAATATCGGCACGACCATGACCGGTTGGCTGGTGGTATTGCTGGGCTTCAAGTTGCAGGTTGGCGTTGTGCTGCTGCCCTTGATCCTGGTGGGTGTGTTGTTCCGCCTGTTTGCCCGTGGTCGGGCGTCAGTTATTGGCATGGCCATTGCCGGTTTTGGCGTGATCTTTGTCGGTATCTACGTGATGCAACAGGGTGCCGCGCCCCTGCAGCAATGGCTGACGCCGGAGAGTTTTCCCGCGGACAGCGTGCGTAGTCGTCTTGGCCTGTTCCTGGCGGGCATGTTGTTCAGCGCTATCACCCAGTCTTCCAGTGCCGGTGTCGCCTTGTCACTGACGGCATTGCATGCCGGCGCCATCAGCTTCCCGCAGGCCGCGGCGCTGGTAGTGGGCATGGATGTGGGTACAACCGTAACAACTGCGCTGGCCACCATCGGCACCACGGTGAATGCGCGTCGTACCGGTTTGTCCCATGTCATCTATAACTGCTTTACCGGCACCGGCGCCTTGTTGCTGATATCACCGTATATGCTGTTGTGGCATGCCGTGGCGCCCGGGCAACTGGACAGCCATGCCGAGATTGCCTTGATAACATTTCACACAAGTTTTAATACGCTCGGTGTAATCATCGTGTTGCCACTCACCCGGCAGTTTGCTGCCCTGGTGGAGCGCATGATTCCCCACACTGCACCGGTTTATACCCGTGGCCTTGATCGCAAGTTGTTACAGGATGCGCCATCGGCACTGAATGCCGCCGCCGCAGCGTTGCGCGCGGAGTCGTTGGCGTTAATGCGTCACCTGGTGTTTGTCCTGGGTGACAACAGTCGTGGCAGCTTTGGTAACCTGGTCGAACTGAAAAACGAGTTATTGAAAACCGCGGCCTTTGTTGATGCCATTGAACTGCATGATGCTGACAGCCAGCGACATGCGCAACTGGTCAGCCTGTTTCATGCCATGGACCATGCCCAGCGTTTGCATGATCGGTGTTTTGAAGGCGGCAGCCGCCTCGACACGGCGGCACGTATGCTGGAACTTGAGCAGGATCGGGATACCATTATCCTTGATCTGTTGGCGATTATTGATGACGTGGAGTCAGAAAATCACCTGGTTGCAGCCGAGCGCGGCGTGGCGCTGGCCGCGACCATCGGTGGCCGGGCCGGCGAGTTGCGCAACCAGGTCATGACCAGTGTTGCGCGTAATGCGATCAGCGTTGATGAGGGCACGCGCCGGCTGGAAGCAATTCGGTCCGTGGATCGTATCTGTGAGCACGCCGCCCGTTTAGCCCATCATCTTTCTATGGCCACGACTACGCCGGCTATCGGCCAGGGCTAATTGTCACGGTTTAGCTGGTGCTCAATCCTGTGAAGCGTGTCACGAATATCGGTCAACAGTCCGGCATCAATATTTTGTGTAGTCGCAGTTGAGCCACTGTTATCTGCTGCTAGCTCAATCTGGTCCAATATTTGTTGCCGGAATTCCTTTACATCGATGATGCCGGCGATGGAAATCAGCGGGCTGCCAAACGCATAGGGCGAACTGGAACCGGTACTGCCGGCTGTTTCGATGGACATGGCATGTATATCAAACAGGCGCATAATCGGGCCCTGCAATAAACCGAGATCCGTGATCTTCTCAAGCGGAATGGTTTTCTCGGTCTTGACCAGGATGCCTTTTTTAACGACCAGGGAATGCTGTGTCAGCGTACAACTCATGTGCGACAGGTATAACCTTGTCAGTTTGAATGCCAGCGGGATGATGAAAGGTAACAGCAAGATGCCCACGCCGGTAATGCCAACCCCGAATACCCAGAGCAATGTCCAGTAGCTACATACCCTGGGGTTAAAATCCGCCTGCTTTATTGTCCTGCTTGTGGTTGCCATGAGTTGTTATTCTTGTTTTCCTGAGCCGGGATCGGTTGCCTGGGCAAGTATATTGAACGTCCAGACCCGGCTCAACCTGGGTATGAGTTAATTTATAACGCTACGCCCGGGCCGCACTGTGCGGCCTGCTAGTGCGGCTGTCGTGCCGCGCTAATGCGCAATACCAGGTAGCCCAGCACACCGGATAGTATTGAGCCAACCAGGATGCCAAGCCTGTCATCGACAGCGAAGTCAGGGCCGCCCTGTTCAAATGCCAGGGAGCTGATAAACAGGCTCATGGTAAAGCCGATGCCGCACAGCAGTGACACACCGTAAACATGCAGCCAGCCTGCATCCTTGGGCAACTTGGCAAAACCCAGTTGCACCGCCAGCCAGGTGAACCCGAATACGCCCAGCTGGTTACCGAGAAACAGGCCGGCGGCAATGCCCAGTGGCACAGTATGAGTCAAAGACTCGATACCAAGACCATCAAGAGATATGCCGGTATTGGCAAAAGCAAACAGCGGCAGGATGCCAAAGGCCACGGCCGGATGCAGATCATGTTCCAGCTTTTCCAGTTGAGTCGTGGTCGATCCCGGTTCATGTCTGAACGGGATAAAGAACGCCGCCAGTACACCGGCCAGGGTTGCGTGCACGCCCGACTTCAACACGGCAATCCACAACACCACGGTAACGAGAATGTACGGTGTGATGTTCAGTACGCCACGTCGATTGAGTACGAACAGCGACGACAATGCCAGTGCCGCGACAACAAGCGATGTGACTGACAAGTCGGCTGTATAAAACAACGCGATGATAACAATAGCGCCAAGGTCATCGACTATGGCCAGGGTCATGAGGAAAATTTTCAGTGATGCCGGTACCCGGTCACCGAGCAAGGCAAGCACGCCAAGAGCAAAGGCGATGTCAGTTGCCGACGGGATCGCCCAGCCCTTCATGGCAACGGCGTCACCCCAATTGACAAACGAATAAATGGCAGCCGGGACTGCCATGCCACCGATAGCGGCAATAACCGGCAAGACCACGCGTGCCGGGTCAGACAGTTCGCCGGCAAGAAACTCGCGCTTTATCTCGAGCCCGATCAGGAAGAAAAATACCGCCATCAGGCCGTCATTGATCCAGAGCAACAAAGGCTTGGCGATTTGAAATGCGCCTATCCGTACTTCTACGGGTGTACCAAGCAGTGCATCATAAAATGGCTTGGCGACGGAATTTTCAACCACCATTGCGACAACGGCAGCAATCAGCAACAGGATGCCGCTTGCAGCTTCGTATCGTAGAAATTCCTTAATGGCAGTAACGGGCATAAGTGAATGGTTACTCGACGAGATTGAATCAACAGCAAGCCTAGCCCAAATTCAGCGTCGCGTCAGCCCACGGCAGAAACGGTTATTGTCAGCGCTCCGGATCGAAACTTGCGGCGAGCAATCGATTGACCAACTCACGGCTGTTATCGGATTCACCAAGCTTGTCCAGCGGTGTCCATGACATGTCGGCTTCCAGGCGGAAACTGCCGAGATAATCATGGGGTGGTGTACCGTTCCAGTCTTCGGGCGACAGCAAGGAAAAGTAGCGTTTGCCATCGGGTTTCCGGTACAGGTGACACATTTGCCCGGGTTTGCGTGGAAAGTTGCATTGCACCCGGTGCAGGTCCTGTTCCTGCTTGACGTCTTCCAGCACCTTGCGTGCCTCGTTTTGTAAAACTCGGATCTGGTCGGCAATAATGCGCAACTTGGCGTTGGCCTTGGCGTGAGTCAGTTGATCGGCATCCTGAATTTGCCTTGCCAGGTCCACCAGCTCGACGGCCGCGCCGAGACGACTGACCGGGTACGGGGCGCTGTGACCAGCGCCCTTGTGAATTTCCGGTGTATTGTTGCCCTTGCTCTTGTTACTGGTCATTGTCCCTGAAGTGCGCCCGAATGTTATGCTGGTCAAGCTGGCCTGGTGCTGGCTGGCTATTGTATCCCGGATCAAGACCGGACTTAACCGCAATATGAATAATGGAGGAGCTTATGCGCCAACAGGGGCTGCCTGTAACTGCCATGTTGTTAACGCTGTGCGCGCAGTTCGCGTCGGCGGGAGAAGCGGACGTGGTCAATGCCATTGCCACAAGGCAGGCTGACGGCTGGCAATTTCGGGTCACGCTGAAACATGATGATGCCGGCTGGGATCATTATGCCAACAAGTGGGAAGTGCTCAGCCCTGACGGCAAGGTGCTGGGTACGCGTGTATTGCTGCATCCACACGTGGATGAGCAACCGTTTACGCGTGGTTTGAGTGGCGTGCAGGTGCCGGCTGGTACACGGGAAGTGATTATTCGGGCTTACGATTCGGTGCATGCCGATGGCGGCAAGGAGTTTCGCCTCAAGCTGGTTGAATAAACCGGTCGTGAATCAGAAACCGTTGTTGGCCAGCTCCATGGCAGACTTGATGGCGCCGACCAGGATAATCGCGGTTCCAACAATCGCGCCGACTACGCCGACGACGTTGCCGCCGTACACATAAAGATTGAGAAAATTCCTTTTCGGGCTCAGACCGTGTTCGCCGGTGATGGCCGCTACCGGCCAGGACATGGCCAGGGCGGTGCCCGAAGCCGCCAGTGACCAGACCAGCAAGGTATCGGCAACTTCACCCATGTATATGACCGGGCGTACCGCGGCCATGGATAACATGAAGATACCCATGGCGCCGGGCAGGGCAACAGCATTGCGCCAGGCAGTAATCGTGTGGTGGTTCTGTTGTGTGACTACGGCGCGCCACAGGCCTATTGCGGACAGGGCCGCAGCTACCAGGACGATGGATGCGAACAGGATGAGGAGTTTGGCGCAAACAGCGGAGCTCATGAACGGATTCCCGGGTTGTCAGTTGATTACCAGTCAAGCCGCAACGGTAGCTTTATTTTTGGAACAAGACAATCGCCGGGTCAAGTGACCGCCTCAGGGGGCAAGCATGTTTACCATACCGTCGAGGTGTTCAGCGGCGTCGAGAATATCCTCTAGGTTGAGCTGCAGGTTTATTTCGTCAATTTCGTAGCGGGCAAGTATTGATGCTGGCAGCACGTCGGTAATTTCTTCGCCAATATCGCGGGTCGCCAGGAATCGGTTAGCCAGCAGGGTGATATGACAATACAATGCGTCATCGCCATTATAGTCTTCGTTATGGTGGTAGCACGCGGTATTGAAAATGGCCGAATCCAGTTTCCATTGTTGCAGCAACAGTAGTCCAGCCTGCGTATGGTTGATTTGCAGCGCCTCGGATTCTATCTCGGTCAATGGTCGTTCAGGGTGTTGCTGAAACTCTTCGGCGATACCTGCCATATCCGTCGGGTACAGGTGATACAGTAACGCACGCCCGATATTGTGTAACAGGCCGGCGAGGTAAGCGCGACCCTGTTTGGCGCCGTACTTCCTGGGAAGGCTGCGGGCAATTTCCTGGCTCAGTGCCGCGCAGTAAACCGCGTGACGGGTGAATTCCTTGCGTTGTTGCCGTGGCATCATCAGCTTGCCAAGCATGCTCAGCCCGAGTGCAATGCTGTAAACCATGTCCTGGCCAAGCACGATAGTAATGGCCTTGTGGACGGAATCAATTTCACCCTGAAAACCGAAAAACGGTGAGCTCGCGTAGCGAAGAATTTGCCCTGTCAGTGCCGGGTCAGCTTCGATAACGCTGACCAGCTCATCGATTCGTGCATGCGGGTGGTTCATGAAACGCAATATGCGTGTTGCCGATTCCGGCATCATTGGTAACTCAAGCCTGGTCAGCTTGAGATAAAGATCTGGCTGGTCATTGACTCGAGCATCCAGTATCGGCGCAGCTTCCTTGTCCGACGCAAACGACAGTCGTTGTGCTTTTCCAAGGCTTTGAGCGAAATCTGCCCGCGCCATTTCGATAATGGTTTCCGTGTTGCCCGCCGGAAATGTTACTGATGCAAAGGAGCTGATGGAATCATCGACTAGCGCGTTGATGCCATAGGCGCCCGCCATTGCCGGCAGGTTGCGCGGATCACAGTCGTCAAACAACTTCCGTACCCGGGCTTCACTGGCGTCGTGCCAGTTCCTGCCAGTCAGGGTGGACAGTACAGTTATATCGAAATGCAGTGATGCTGGAAAAACCACCAGCGCGCAGTCGTTGTCGTCGCACAGGAGCCTGGCAACGATCAGGTTTGCAGGTGGCAATTCCCCGGGTTTGGCGGCGCGATATGACAGTTGTTGCTGGACCAGGTATTTGTTCAGACGATTGGCTATCTTGCTCATTATTTATAGTAATCCTGATTTAAGTCGTCATACAAAAATGCACACCGGCACGCACCATCGGCTCTCTGTTTCAGTCCAGTATCTGATGACTGGTCCTTTATGCCGGGGGATTTATGGCAGCGCGGTACCGCCGCTCCTGTCACCGAAGATAGTAGCCGCCTTTATTGAATACATCAATAATAATGTACTCTGGGCGCCTACCGTCAGTTTGTGAAACTGTAAGTGATATCGGGTGTTTTTGAGGAATCTTGAGACAATTCGGGAGGTGGCTGGCCGATAACTAATTAATTTTTTAATGTATTAGGCCAGGTAGTCATCTTTCAATTTTCTGTAATGATTCGCGGAATAAGTGAACCACTTGATTTCATCTTCAGTCAGTTCGCGAACCTTTTTGGCCGGCCTGCCCAGCCATAAATAGCCACCGTGCAGTTCCTTGCCTTCAGTGACAAGTGACCCGGCACCCAGTAACACGTGCTTGTGGATAACGGCGCCATCAAGAATGGTTGAGCCAATGCCTATCAGGCATTCATCGCCAATGCTGCAACCGTGGACGGTCACGTTGTGCCCGATGGTGACGTCGTTGCCAATGCTGACCGCGTGACCTTCGGGCAAGGAGCTGAACCTGTGGGTAACGTGTACAACGCTGCCGTCCTGGATATTGGTGCGCGCGCCAACCCTGATACTGTTGACGTCGCCGCGCAGCACCGCCATCGGCCAGATGGAGCAGTCATCACCAAGCACTACGTCACCGATGACGCAGGCCTGTTCATCCACGTAGACGCGGCTGCCCAGCGCGGGTGAAATATCCTTGTACTTTCGAATCATGATGACCCCCGATAAATATTCTAGCGCATGGTGACCAGTTCTTCAGCCGCGGTCGGGTGGATGGCAACAGTATTATCAAAGTCACGTTTGCGCGCGCCCATTTTCACGGCGACAGCAAAACCCTGGATGATTTCGTCGGCGGCGGTTCCGATGATGTGGACGCCGACAATTTTTTCATCATCACCGACAGTGACCAGCTTCATGACTGTCGGCGACTTGCGCTCCATGACTGCGTGGTACATGTTGGTAAAACGCGACTGGTATACCTTGACCATGCTTTCGCCGTATTGCGCACCGGCTTCTTCTTCGCTCAAGCCGACTGTGCCAATGGGCGGGTGACTGAAAACAACGCTGGCGATGTTGCTGTAATCCAGTTTGCTGTCAGTGCGATTGTCGAACAGGCGATCAGCCAGGCGTCGGCCGGCGGCAATGGCAACCGGCGTCAGTGCCATTTGACCGGTCACGTCACCGACAGCGTAGACGCCTTCAACATTGGTTTGCTGGAATTCATCGGTGGGAATAAATCCGCGTTTGTCCACGGCGATACCGGCATGATCGAGCCCGAGTGTTTCGGTCTTGGGTTTGCGGCCGGTGGCCCAGATGACACAATCAAAATCACCCCAGTGATCACCGGTCTTGGCATGAATGCTGACATGACCCTTGTCATTCTTTTCCAGGCGATCCATATCGACGCAGGTGAGTATGTTAATACCCGTTGCCAGCATTTCTTCCATCAGGGTTTCGCGCAAGCTGACGTCAAAATTTTTCAGGAACATTTCACCGCGTAGCAGCAGCGTGACTTTCGAGCCCAGTGCGTGCAACACACCGGCCAGTTCCACGGCAATATAACCGCCACCAATGACCAGCACGTTCGACGGTTGTTGCTCCAGCTCGAAAAATCCGTCACTGGTAATGCCCAGCTCGGCGCCCGGCAGGTCGGGTACCATGGGCGTGCCGCCGACAGCGATGAGAATATGACTGCCGGTATATTCCTGTTCGCCAACAACTACGGTTTTCTTGTCCTTGAAGCTCGCCCAGCCGTTGATGCGGGTGATCTTGCTGGCGTCGAGGTTGCGATCATAGATGCCGTTAAGTCGCTTGATGTAGGCGTCGCGACTGTTTTTCAGTTTCGCCCAGTCAAAACCGTTGTTGCTGATATCAAAACCGTAGGCCGGCGCATCAGCCACGGCCTCGGCCATGTGCGCGGCATTCCACATGACTTTTTTCGGTACGCAGCCGACGTTGACGCAGGTGCCGCCAATGGCGCCGCCTTCAATAAGTGCCACGCGGGCGCCGTAGGAGGCGGCACGACGGGCTGACGCGATGCCACCACTGCCACCGCCAATTACCAGGAAATCAAAATGTTCTGCCATAGCCTTCACCAGAAAATACGACGACAGTTGTGTCGCCCGGTTGTATCAATATATCAATCTTACCACGCGTCGAAATTGTAACTGCCCTGCAATTGCAGCGGTGGTTGTTGCAGCTTGGCCAGCTGTTCCTGCAGGGTCTGAATCTGTTCTTCCCAGTAGCGCGGCGTATCAAACCAGGGAAAGTTGTGAGGGAACGCCGGGTCGTGCCAGCGGCGCGCAAGCCAGGCGCTGTAGTGCAGCAGTCGCAGGCTACGCAGGGCTTCGATGAGCCCGATCTCGTTGCGATCAAAGGCGCGAAAAGTTTCGTAGCCTTCCAGCAACTGTTCCAGCTGTTCGGCCATGTCGGTTTCACTGCCCTCGAGCAACATCCACAGGTCCTGGATGGCCGGACCGGTGAGTGTATCGTCCAGGTCCACCAGGTAAACATTGCCTTCCCAGCTCAGCACGTTGCTCAGGTGAAAGTCACCGTGCAGGCGTATCAATGACTGCGGGCGATGACGCTGGAACAATATGTCGCAATGTTCGATGACCAGTTTGCTGATTTGCTCGTAGGAAGTGCGCAGGTAGTCGGGAACAAACGGGTTATCCAGCAGGAACCGGACCGAGTCGCGACCGTAGTTATCTATGCCCAGTGCCAGTCGGTGCCTGAACCTGGCGCTGGCGCCAATGTTATGCAGGCGGCCAAGATAGCGGCCCAGGCGAACCCGGTCATCACGGGAATTCAGCTCGGGTCGGCGCCCCGGCGCCCACGGAAATACGGCAAACCGGAACTCGCCGTTTGCAACCTGGTGGCGCAGCAGGGTCTGGCCATCGACAATGGTCGGCGCGACAACAGGCACTTCGTGGCCGGCCAGCTCGAGGGCAAAGGCATGCTCCTCGAGAATGGTGGCATCGCTCCAGCGCCCGGGCCGGTAAAACTTGACCGCTACCGGCGCCTGGTCTTCGATATCCACACGGTATACACGATTTTCATAACTGTTCAGCGGCTGCAACGCGCCGGTGCAGCGCACCGACAATGCCACTTCAACACTGTCGAGAATGACATCCGGGGTCAGCGCATCGTAGGGATGGCCGGATAAATCGTGGTCTCGGGAATCTGTGCTCATACCGGCAGATCATACGCATGTTTGGCCTGATGCGCCCGTTATGCGTAAACTTGATTGATTGAATCCGACTCACACCGACGCATAACAATAACAGGGTTTACCAGTATGAATGACACCAGCAATCCGCTAATGAATCACTATAACCTGCCGCCGTTTGCGGCGATTCGCCCGGAGCATGTGGAGCCGGCACTGGACCAGGTATTAATGGAGAATCGCGCTGCCATTACCGGCCTTGTCGCCGATGACGCGGCCACGGGCTGGGACCGGTTTGTCGCCATTATGGAAAGCCTGGATGAGCGCCTGCACCGGGTATGGTCACCGGTTTCGCACCTGAACTCGGTGATGGACAGCGAAGCCTTGCGCGACGTCTACGAACGCTGCCTGCCAAAAATCAGCGAGTACGCAACCGAGATCGCGCAAAACCCGAAGCTCTACGAGCGCTACCGCTTGCTTGCTGACAGCGACGAATTTGCGCAGCTGGACGTGGCCCAGCGCCAGCTGGTGAACAATGTCTTGCGCGAATTCCGTCTCAATGGCGCTGAACTGGAAGGCGCAGACAAGGCGCGGTTTGCGGAAATAAAGAAGCGCCTGGCACTTTTGAGCAACCAGTTTTCGCGCAATGTGCTCGATGCCACTCATGGCTGGCACCTGGATATCATCAATGAGGCCGAGCTGGCAGGGCTGCCGGAGTCAGCGCTGGCGCTGGCGCGGCAAACCGCAGAACGGGCCGGGGTTCAGGGTTGGCGCTTTACCCTCGATGCGCCGTCGTATCTTGGCCTGGTGGAATACGCTGATAGCCGGGATTTGCGTGAGCAGGTGTATACCGCCTTCTCAACCCGGGCCAGTGACCAGGGCCCCAATGCCGGGCAGTGGGATAACGCACCTTTAATAGATGAGATCCTGCAGTTACGTCATGAAATGGCCGGGCTGCTGGGATTTGCCAATTACGCTGAATTGTCGCTGGCGCGCAAAATGGCCGATACGGTTTCCGAAGTCAGCGACTTCTTGTATGACCTGTCCGGTCGATCACGCGACGTCGCGCTGAAAGATCGCCAGATGCTTGAACAGTTTGCCCGGCAACAAGGGCTCGATGGGCCGTTGCAGGCCTGGGACATCCCCTATTATGGAGAAAAGCTGCGCCAACAGCAGTACGCGTTGTCGCAGGAACAATTGCGTCCGTACTTCCCGTTGCCCAAGGTGCTTGATGGCATGTTTGATCTCATCGGCCGCCTCTACGGCATGCGCGTTGAGGCGCGCAACGACGTGGAGACCTGGCATGACGATGTCCGGTTCTTCCAGATATATGATGCCGATAATCAAGCTCGCGGCGCGTTCTATCTCGATTGTTATGCACGACCGCACAAGCGCGGTGGTGCCTGGATGGATGACTGCATTACCCGCAAGCGTAGCGGTGACCATGTTCAGCAGCCGGTGGCCTACCTTGTGTGCAATTTTTCACCGCCGGTTGGCAGCCAGCCTTCATTGTTGACGCACGACGAGGTCACCACGCTGTTTCATGAGTTTGGCCACGGCCTGCATCACATGTTGACCCAGGTGGATTATGTCAGTGTTGCCGGCATTAACGGCGTCGAATGGGATGCCGTGGAGCTGCCGTCCCAGTTCATGGAAAACTGGTGCTGGCAGCGCGACGTGGTGGATAGCATCTCCGGTCACTACCAGGCCGGTGACCGCCTGCCGGCGGAGTTGTTTGACAAGTTGTATGCCGCGCGCAATTTCCAGTCGGCCATGCAGTTGGCGCGGCAGCTGGAGTTTTCCATTTTTGATTTGCGCCTGCACGCGGAATACGGCCAATGGCCATCGCCGCAGGCCTTGCTTGATTCGGTAAGGCAGGAGGTCGCCGTGGTCGAGCCGCCTCACTTTAATCGGTTTCAGAATGGCTTTAGTCACATTTTTGGTGGTGGCTACGCGGCGGGGTATTATAGTTACAAGTGGGCCGAAGTATTGTCCGCCGATGCTTTTGGCAAGTTCGAGGAAAACGGCCTGTTTGACCAGGCTACCGGTCGTGCGTTTCTCGAGGAAATTCTCGAGCGCGGCGGTTCGCAACCGGCAATGGAGCTGTTCGTTGCGTTTCGTGGCCGCAAGCCCAGCATTGATGCCTTGTTAAGGCATTCGGGCCTGGCCGCGTAACCGGGACAGCAACGAGGATGAGCATGGCATTGAAAGGGAGATCAATCGTGGCCGCATGCCGCTACGTGAGCATTATGGCAATGGTGCTGGTCGGCGCTGGTGGAATCTCGCCGGTGCTGGCGGAAACCGTGCATGTGACTGACAAGCTGACTGTGCCGGTTTTTCCTGGTCCGACGGATGTACAGCCGGCGTCCGGGCAACTCAAAACCGGCGATGAGCCCGAAGTAGTGCAGCGCCAGGGTGCCTATACGCAAATTCGCCTGGGTGGCGTTGAAGGCTGGGTGGAGAGTCGCTTCTTGAGTCGTCAACAACCGTCTGCGGCGGTGCTCAAAGAGGTGCGCAAACAATTGAACGATGCTCGCGTGGAGCTGCGCACCGCCAATGACAAGGTTATGATCCTGGAAAAGCAGCTTGGTTCGATTACCGAGCAGCATGATCTCGCCCGCCAGAATGATGAAGCCCGACTGCAGGCGGAATCGGAAATGCGTGACGCGCTGGCCGCGGCCGAGACGCGAGCAAAAATGGCCGAAGCCGGTATCAATATCGTCTGGATCGCAGTCGCTGTGGCCGCGCTGATAGTGGGTTTTTTTGCCGGCATCTGGTGGGATCGTGAACAGAATCGAAAGAAGCTGGGTGGTATGCATATCCGGATACGGGGAATCTAGATGAAAAATCGTACACGCCTGACAATCCATGCTGCGTGGCTGCTGTTGGCAGTGCTTGTTGGTGTGGTTGATGTCCACGCCGAGCGGCTCTACAAGTGGGTCGATGCAGAGGGCAACGTTTCGTATCACGACAAGCCGGCCCCGCAAGACTCCGGCTACAAGGTGGAAGAAAAGGATTTTGGTTACCAGACCGGCAGCTCGCGTGAGTCCGGGCGCAGGAATACCCGGAACGTGACTTATCCCGTGACGTTATACCTCACTCCTCGTTGCGCCAGCTGTGACCTGGTGCGGCAATATCTTGATGGCAAGAAACTTGCCTACTCCGTGCACGATGTCAGTGACAATCTTGCCATGCAGGCTGAATTAAAGCGTGTCAGCGGTGAGCTGACGGTGCCGACGGTAAAAATCGGCAAGCACGTGGTCTCCGGCTATAACGTAGAGCTGCTCGACAAGCTGCTGACGGAAGCGGGGTATCTGCAGGAGGCGCCTGAAACAAAGCCCTGAAGCCACGTTTCCTTGCTGGTCTCGTGTCGCGCCTGAATCAACATTACGAACGATGTCGTTCAATGGTGCCAACTTTGGCGGTCACCATCCAAAAAGCCCTTGTTCAGATATTCCCCCCATCTCGTTCGCACTCCATATTAATTATTGATATGAATCAAAGAGCAGGCCTTCTATTGCTCCCATGATTTCATGCACCGGTGTGCAGTGGATTCTTGGTCGCGAGGCGAATAATGAGCGGTCGATCGATTTATATTAGTAACAGGTAATATTAGTGATTAATGATATAGCGTATATATCGATTTTATTTAATGAATCACTTGTTTAATCGGGAGCAAAGTACTAAATTACCGGGCATATTGGGGTGGGTGTATACGCGCGAAGCTGATCTCCCGAGTGATGCAACGGGTCTTGCCCCAAAAAGTGTTTACAGACACGAAATAAGCAACTTGAAAAACAAACCAAACAACAGGGGGGCATTATGTCCAAACCAGCGTTAAGTCTCCTGACAAGGAGATTGGCGTCCATTGGTATTCCAATGACGCTGTGCCTGAGCCTCGCCAGTCCTATCGCTTTCTCTGCGGAGAAAGACGAAGACGCCGCGAAACTCGACAAAGTACAAGTCACCGGTTCTCACATCAAGCGTACCGATATGGAAGGTCCATCACCGGTTCTGGTGATTGACAAGGAAGATATCGAGCGTTCTGGTGTCAGCACTGTTTCCGAACTGCTTCAGAACCTGACTTCAAACGGCGGCGGTGCCTACGATGAGAAGTTCAGTAACTCTTTCGCACCGGGTTCATCAGCCATCTCCATGCGCGGTCTGGGCCAGGATGCTACCCTGGTATTGATTAATGGTCGTCGCGTTGCCAACTACGGCTTCTCCCAGAACATCACCGATTCATTCGTTGACCTGAACAGCATTCCGCTGGGCGCCATCGAACGCATCGAAATCCTGAAAGACGGCGCCTCTGCTGTATACGGTTCTGAAGCACTGGCCGGTGTTATCAACTTCATCTTGAAGGATAACTACCAGGGCGCTTCTGGTGACGTTCGTGTCGGCGCAACTGCCGGTGGCGGCGGTGACGAGCAGGCGTTCAACTTCATTGGTGGCACCAGCAACGGCAAGACCAGCCTGAACTTTGCGTTGAACTACTTCGATCGTGAAATTGTCATGCTCACCGATCGTGATTTCTCGTCCAGTGCTGATCAAACTGCCAATGGTGGTTATGACTTCCGAAGCTCGGCTTACCCGATCTCGAACGTTCGTTCAGCGACTACAGGCGCATGGATCGATATCAATGGCTTCTTTGATTACAACCCGTTCATGTCGTTGATTCCATCCACCACCCGCGCCGGTTCACTGGTGAACTTTAATCACCAGCTGGGCGGCGGTATCGACATGTTTGCGTCGGTATCATTCAACCAGAACAAGACCTACTCTGAAATGGCGCCGACCCCGTTGTTCGGTGACGTGGAAGGTGTTGTGGTTCCTACTGCTCAGCCATTCAATACATACGGTGAAGACGTATTTGTTCGCTGGCGTATGCTGGAAATGGGTCCACGTACCAGCTCCATTGAAACCGCAGCCACTCGTGGCCTCGTCGGTATCAAGGGCGACTTTGCTGGATGGGACTGGGAACTGGCCACTACTCGTAGCCGTTCTCGTACCGTGGATACCGGTTCCAACTACGTGAATCGCCTGGCCCTGATTGGCGCCATTAATGACGGCACCATTAACCCGTTCGGCACTACGACCAATGATCAGGCCGTACTGGACAGCATCCGTGCCAGCACCAGTCGTATCGCCATTTCCAACCTGGAAGCCTGGGATTTCAAGGCAGCCGGCGAAGTCATGCAACTGCCAGCCGGTCCTCTGTCCATGGCGGTCGGTCTGGAAAGTCGTGAAGAGCGTGTCAGCGACAACCCGGACTCCCTGTCTGCGCAGGGCCAGATCATCGGTTCCGGTGGCACGTCTTCCAACGGCAGTCGTGAGCTGACGTCTTTCCACGTGGAAGCCAGCGCACCGCTTATGAGTGGCCTGGAACTGCAGGTTGCCGGTCGTCGTGATGACTACAGTGACTTCGGTGCGACCACCAACCCGAAAATCGCCCTGCGTTACCAGCCGATCGACATGGTGGTACTGCGCGGTTCTTATGGCACCGGTTTCCGGGCGCCGTCACTGGCCGAACTGTACCTGGGCGAGTCTGAGTCCTATCCTTTCCTGATTGATACCAGTCGCTGTCAATATACTGGCGCCAGCGCGGATTGTGGTGGTTCACAGTACCGCACGATCTTCGCCGGTAACCCGGACCTGGATCCGGAAACTTCAGAGTCCACGTACTTCGGTCTGGTTCTGGAACCGTTGAAGGGCTTCAGCATCGGTTATGACTTGTGGAGCTACGTGCACGACGACGTTATCGATGCCAACACTCAGTACATCCTGGACAATGAAAGTTCATTCCCGGGCCGCGTAAACCGTGGACCATCAACTGGTGTTGATCCGGTAACAGGTAACCCGATTCCTGGTCAAATCCTGTTCATTAACGATGGCTTCACCAACATCGCCGGCCAGAAGACCAACGGTTATGACCTGTCTCTGAACTACGGTCTGAAACTGGGTGGTGGCAAGCTGGGCTTCTCCTACGTATCTACCGTAGTGCAGTCCTTCAAGCGTCGTCCGATCCCGACCGAACCGTACGAAGAACTGATCGGCGAGTACAACCGTCCGAAGGAGCGTAACCAGTTTGGTATTGCATGGGATGCAGCCAGCTACACGGTTAACCTGACCCGTAACTTCATCGATAGCTACAATGCCGGCTACCCGGATGCTACTACTGGTGAGGAAACCACGGTTGATGAGTTTGTCACCTGGGATTTGAACGTGGCTTACAACTCCGGTTACGGCAAGTTCAGCGTTGGTGCCAACAACCTGACCGACGAAGATCCGCCGTTCTCTAATGCCGAAGCCGAAGGTTATGACTTCTCAGTTCATGACCCACGCGGACGCTTCTCGTACATTCGCTACGCACTGGATTTCTGATCCGACGTAGAGTTGTAACGACAAGTAAAAATCGGGGGAGGCCTTTATGGCTTCCCCCTTTTTTTATTTTTTCTTTTTGGTCCGGGCGTCAAATAATTGACGCGGAATTTCAGTGCAAACCACTGGAAATCTGAGGAAAGTGATGTAAAGTGTAGCGATATCCCGGGCGGCCTGGCCGATTGGGCATTGCAAACACTGGACTAAAAAGAAAAAATATACACGTTTTTGATTTGGCTTTGGTGACGACTATATCCACGAACAACGGATTATCCCCAATGTGTTAGCAGCCCGGTCAGTTGCAGACGGTGGCAAAATTATTGTGTCGGAAACGACAACGACAAAGCGAGTACAGGAGTGAATTAATGCATCCGAAAACAGGCTCTTCCCGCGCCAGTGCGCTGGGTTTATTGATGCTGGTATTAGCCGCCCCCGGTTTTGCGGCGGACCCGGCCAAGGATGACGGCCTCAAGCAGGCGGTCACCACCCAGTCCGGTGTGGATGCAGCGGCCCGGTCAACCCAGACCAGGATTGACGCCATGTCCACCAAGACCCAGCAAATGGTCGAGGATTACAAGTACACGCTGCGGCAAACAGAAAGCCTGCGCCTGTACAACAACCACCTGGAAAAGCTGATCGACTCGCAGGTCAAGGAGATGGAGTCCATCAAGCAGCAGATGGTCAGCATCGAAGAGACCAATCGCGAAATTATTCCGCTGATCATGCGCATGACCGACACCCTGTCCAAGTTCATCGAGCTTGACGCGCCATTCCTCAAGGAAGAGCGCGGCAACCGGGTTGGCGAAATCCGCGATATGATCAACCGTGCCGATGTGACCGTGGCGGAAAAATACCGCCGCATCATGGAAGCCTACCAGATCGAACTGGAATACAGCCGCACCATCGAGGCCTATCACGACGTTGTTGCCATCGGCGGCAAGGATGTTACCGTGGATATCCTGCGTGTTGGTCGGGTTGCACTCATGTACCAGACCCTGGATGGTTCCGATTCCGGCATCTGGAACAACGGCAAGCGCGCCTGGGAAGAATTGCCCGGCAAGTATGATGATTCAATCCAGAAGGGATTGCGCATAGCGCGCAAGCAGGCGGCACCCGAACTGATTACCATGCCCGTCAAGGCACCGGAGGCAATTCAATGAAAAAGCTTGTATTGGCAACACTAATCTCCGGCCTGTGTATTACCCCTGCGTGGGCGGCGGATGAACCCGCCAAGGCTGATCCGTTCGCGGAGTTGCTGCAAAAAGTCCAGCAGTCGAAAATCGAAGAAACTGCCGAGAACCGGCAGCGTCTGAAAAAATTTGCCGACGAAGAGTCCAAGCGTGCCGCGATGCTGGCCAAGGCCAAGCAGGAACTGGCGGCCGAGAAAGTGCGCAGCACTCGCCTTAAGGCCGATTTCGACAAAAATGAAAAGAAGCTGACTGTCCTGGAAACCGAGTTGCGTGAGCAGCTGGGTTCTCTCGGCGAAGTATTCGGTGTGGTTCGCCAGGTTGCCGGAGATGCCCGGGCCAATTTCCAGAACTCCATTACCTCGGCCCATATCAAGGATCGTCAGCCGTTCCTCGGTGAATTGGCCAAGAGCAAGGAGTTGCCGGATATCGCCAAGCTGGAAAAACTCTGGTTTGAATTGCAGCGTGAAATCATCGAGTCCGGCAAAGTTGTGAAATTTGAAAGCCCGATCCTGCTGCCCGACGGCGGTGAAGAAAACCGTCCGACCGTACGAGTGGGGCTGTTTAACCTGGTCTCTGACGGCGAGTTCCTGCGTTACCTGTCCGACACCGACAAGGTTGCTGAATTGAGTCGGCAGCCGGCTGGCCAATATGGTTCCATGGCAGGAGACCTGGAAGATGCCAAGGAAGGATTTGTCGAGATGGCGGTAGATCCTTCGCGTGGCGTTATCCTGTCGCTGCTGGTACAAACGCCGAATCTTTTCGAGCGCCTGGCCCAGGGCAAGCTGGTCGGTTATATCATTGTATTGCTGGGCCTCGCCGGCCTGGCCATTGTTGCCCATCGGTACCTGGCCCTGAACAAGATCGACGCGGCGGTTAAGCGCCAGCTGCAAAGCAAGACCGCGGATCCGACCAATCCGCTGGGACGCATCCTGTCTGTTTATGAACAGAACCGGAATACTGACGTTGAGACGCTCGAACTGAAGATTGACGAAGCCATACTCAAGGATATCCCGGAGATTGAAAAAGGCCTGCCTATTATCAAGATCCTGGCCGTTATCGCACCGTTGTTGGGCCTGCTGGGTACGGTTACCGGTATGATTGAAACCTTCCAGGCGATCACCCTGTTTGGTACCGGTGATCCGAAGCTCATGGCCGGTGGTATATCCCAGGCGCTGGTCACCACGGTACTGGGCCTGGTAACAGCCATCCCGCTGGTACTGCTCTATACGGTGGTCCACACCAAGAGCAAGTTCATCATCGGTGTGCTTGAAGAGCAGAGCGCCGGCTTGATTGCCATGCATGCAGAAGGTGCGAAGTCATAATGTATTTCCTGCTCGAGCCATTCACCAGCATCCGCGACTTCCTGTATACAGGCGGACAGGTGCTGTGGGTGATCCTGCTGATCACCATTGTCTTGTGGACGCTGATCATCGAACGTTACTGGTATATGGGAAAGATATTCCCGGCATACGTTGAGTCGCTCAGCAAGAAATGGCAGGCGCGTGAGATCAAGAACGACTGGTATGCGCACAAGATTCGCGAATATTATGTGGCCGAGGTGAAGTTCGAGCTTAATCGCAACCTGGGAATGATCAAGACCATCATCGCCCTGTGCCCGTTGCTCGGGCTGCTGGGAACGGTTACCGGTATCATCCATGTATTCGATGTAATGGCCGCGTTTGGTACTGGCAATGCGCGTGCCATGGCATCGGGTGTATACATGGCAACGATTCCGACCATGGCCGGCCTGGTCAGCGCCCTGTCCGGATTTTATTTCAGTGCCAGGTTAAGTCATCGCGCCAGTCTTGAGCGCGAACGATTCAATGACCTGTTGCGTTTTTACGAGGATTAATCATGAGAAGAAGACGATTTAATGATGAGGAAGAAGTAGAGGTCAACATGACCCCTATGCTCGACATCGTTTTCATTATGCTGATCTTTTTCATTGTCACCACATCCTTTGTCAAGGAATCCGGTGTTGATGTGAATCGCCCGAGTGCGAAGACGGCCGAGCGCAAGGAGCGTGGCAATATCCTGATCGGGATTACCGAGCAGAATGAAATCTGGATCGACAAGCGCAAAGTGGATATTTCCGCTGTACGCGCCAATGTTGAACGGCTGCATGCTGAGAACCCTGAAGGTGCCGTTGTTATACAGGCGGACAAGAAATCAAAAACCGGGTTGCTGGTGGAAGTCATGGACCAGACCAAGCTTGCCGGCGTGGATAACATATCCATTGCCGCAACCAACAACTGATCGTCAGTGCAGTAATGATTAACAACTGGTATTACACGAAATTTATTGCTGCAGGTGTTATCACCAGCCTTGCCATTTTTTATGTCATGCAGGGTTTGATCAGCCATGATCTTAAGTACAAGAGCGCGAAAAACAACGGCGCCGCCATTGATTTTATCCGGTTGAAGCGGGACTCTGATACTGAGCTCAAAACCCGCCAGAAGCTGAAGAAGCCCGAGCCCAAGCAGCCACCGCAAAAGCCGGTTACCAAGATCGCTGAACAAAGTCGCCCGGACATGCCGGACCTGAACATCAAGATACCGCAACTGGCACGACACAAGATGACCGGTGGACCATTCCTCGGTGCCGGCGGCGGTTCGCGCGACGGTGACGTAGTGCCGGTTGTTCGTATTCCGCCACAGTATCCCCGTCGCGCGGCCATGTCTGGAACCGAGGGCTGGGTGAAGGTTGAATTTACAATTATGGAAGATGGAACCGTCGCCGAAGCCGTCGTTGTGGATTCCAAGCCGCGCCAGGTATTTGATCGTGCTGCTATCCAGGCGATCCTGAAGTGGAAATTCCGGGCGAAACTTGAAGGTGGCAAACCTGTGCGCCAGCGCGCAACCCAGACCATCGAATTCAAGCTGGAACAGTAAGAGGCTAAATATGGTGTTCCGTAAAATATTGTCCCTGTTGATTCTCGCCAGCCTGGCGCCACAGGTACATGCCGCGAACAATCTTACAGAGCGCATGCACAAGCACCTGGGTGACGTGCAGTTGATGATTGGCGATGAGAAATATGACCAGGCAAAATCCAAGCTGGATACCATTTTTCCGTCCATGGAGCATGATCCTTACTTGCGTACGCTGGGACACCAGACCTACGCCTTTATCTATGCCTCGAAGGAGCAGTATCCCAAGGCCGAGCGTCATTTTGAGGATGCACTGAAAAACAACACCATCCCCGAATCGCTGGCTCATTCGATCCTGTACAACCTGGCCCAGGTCTACATGGCCCAGGAGCAGTACAAAAAGACTATCGATACGGTCAAGCGCTGTTTCACTTACGAAACCAAACCGATTGGTCGAACTCATGCGCTGGCGGGCATCTCCTATGCGCAGCTGAAATCTCCGGATAATGCAATCAAGCACCTGGAAATCGCCATCAGGAATGATGATCAGGCCCAGGAGGCCTGGTACAAGTTGTTGCTTGGTTTGTATTTCCAGAAAAAGGATTACCAGAACGCAATCACCATTCTCGAAGAAATGGTCAGGGAATTTCCCAAGACCCGGGAATACTGGCAACAGTTGTCAGGCTTGTATTTTACTGTCGGCAATACAACGCGCTCGTTGACAGTCTATGAACTGGCGAGAAAGATGGGTTACCTTGAAAAGGAAACCGAGTACATGAATCTCGCGAAGATGTACGCGTTTAACCAGGACCCCTTTGAAGCGGCCAGCGTGGTTCAGGAAGGACTGGAAAAGGAAATGGTCAAGCCGACCGAAAAGAACCTGAAGTTCCTGTCCGAAGCATGGCTGCAGGCCAAGGAGCATGACAAAGCGCTGGAAGCGCTGTTACAGGCCGCCAAGGTGACAGACAACCCGGATCTGTATTACAGCGCTGCGCAGGTTAATCTCGATATGTCCAAGTGGTCCGAGGCGGTAAAAGCCGCGACCAAGGCTACTCGAAGTCGTGAACCCAAGATGCGGGCCAAGGCTTACCTGGTCAAGGGCATCGCCCAGTATGAAAACAAGCAATACAGTGATGCGATTCTGACGTTCAGGCATCTGCAAGATCTCAAGGTTCCTGCATCGGCCAAGGACGATGTAAAAAGCCAGAAAAAACAGGCAGGACAATGGATTGCCCACATTCAAGATGAAATGGGCATGATGGATGAGGAAGTGGCCAAGGCAATAAAGGACAAGGTTGCTGCGGTGCTGGACAAGGACAAGACCCTGGCTGCGGAAAACGCAATCCAGAAAGCAAAAAAAGAGGTAAAGTCTGATGGCAAGTCAGCAGGTTCAGCTGACAAACCGGAAAAATAGCAGCCAACAACAATAACAGTCTGCCGTCCCAATGCTGGTTCATATTGGAGCCAGTGCAGTATGGAGAGACATCATGTTCAAGACGCGAAACATTACACTGGCCGTAGCCATTATCGCCGTTCCGGCGCTTTACTGGCTTGCATCCCTGGTCTGGTTCAAACCATTCAACATTGATCATTTTTTCCTGCGCGCGACGATAACGGAATTCAGCCGTTATCCCGAAGCCTTGTCACAGATTCGCCTGCTGGAGCCGTGGGGAATTACGAGTCATAACCACGAGCTCAACGATGAATCGGTCGAAGCGGTAAAAGCGTCATTGGCTCGATTGAAGGTCAATCACCAGGTGCTGGAAAGCTACGACTACAACAAGTTAAGCGACAATCAGAAGTTGTCCTATGACATCATGATGTGGCGAGCGAAGCATGAACTTGCCGGCGAAAAATACGCATTTCACAATTATCCCGTCAACCAGTTATTCGGCGTACAAAGCCAGTTACCGACATTCCTGCTGACCATGCATTCGTTGACCGACAAGGATGGCGCTGCGGCCTATATTGACAGGCTGAACCTCGTTGACAGGAAATTCCAACAGGTAATCGAGTCGTTGAAGTACCGTGAGGCCAACGGCGTGATCCCGCCGCGATTTGTCATCAACAAGGTCATTGCCGAAGTAAATGGTTTTGCTGACAAGCAAGCCAAGGATCATCCGCTGTACACGGTTCTGAAAACCAAGATGGCGGAAGCAGCGGTACTGCAAGAATCAGAGCAGCAGAACATCCTGGCGGAAGCGGAAAAAGCCCTGACCGAGAGCGTCTTTCCTGCGTACCGCAAGCTGGCTACCTATCTGTCCGAACTGGAAACCAAGTCAGATGATCGTGCCGGTGTCTGGAAGTTGCCGGATGGTGACAACTATTACCAGCACATGCTGCGTAACCATACCACCACCAACATGACTGCCGAGGAAATTCATCAGCTGGGCCTGGACGAAGTGGCGAGAATTCACGCGGAAATGGACGCTATTCTTGCTTCCCAGGGCATGACCAGGGGTACCGTCGGAGAGCGCATGCGCGCCCTGGAGAAGGATCCTCGCTTCAAGTACGAAAATACCGAAGAAGCCAAAAAAGTATATGTAGAGGATTACGACCGCATCATCAGCGAGATAAATGCCGGCATGTCCAAGGCGTTTTCGCGCCTGCCGGCGGCCCCGGTTGAAGTGCAGCCGATCCCGAAATTCAAGGAAAAAACCGCACCGGTTGCCTATTACAATGGCCCGGCGCTGGATGGTTCGCGCCCCGGCGTGTTCTATATTAACCTGCGAAACATGGAAAGCGTGTCCAAGTACAAGATGCGGTCATTGGCTTACCATGAAGCGGTACCCGGCCATCATTTCCAGATTGCCTTGCAGCAGGAAATCGCCGATTTCCCGTTATTCAGGAAAATCACCTTCTTCACCACCTTTGCCGAAGGCTGGGCACTTTATGCCGAACGCCTGGCCTGGGAGTTGGGTTACCTGAATGACCCGTTCGATAACCTTGGCCGCTTGCAGTACGAATTGCTCCGTGCCGTGCGCCTGGTTGTGGATACCGGTCTGCATTACAAGCGCTGGAGTCGTGAACAGGCCATTGACTATATGGAGTCTGCTACCGGTTCACCGAACGACAACGTCGTAGCCGAAATTGAACGCTATATTGTCATGCCCGGGCAGGCCTGCGCCTATAAGATCGGCCAGCTGACCATTAACCGTTTGCGTGACCATGCCAGGGAAAAATTGGGTGAAAAATTCAGCCTTAAGGAGTTTCATGCCGTGGTCATCAATACCGGCTCTATGCCTATGGAAGTGCTGGAAAAACAGGTGGAGCAGTATATTCAGTCGACGCTGAGTTCGAGTAAAGCGGCTGCCTGAGACCCATCGCGCTGACAAGTTTATGCAGCCAGGCAGGCCCTCAGCGGGCCTGTCTTTGTTTACGGGAGGCGGTCACCCGCCCTATTTAGGAATGAGAATGATTTGCATTTACAAAAAAAATACGCATAATAGGCGCCGCTCGCCCGTTAATGCCGGGTGGGTAAATTCTTTTTGTTGTAAAACAATTACTTGGGTAGATATAGCGTAGGTCAGGCGAATATTGTCGATGCCCTGCTGCGACCCGCCCAGCGCAATTATTCAGGATGCAGAACGTGAAACCTTATACATTGATTCGAACCGCTATTGGCAGATTATTGACAGTAGCCATACTAATGGGCCTGGGCGCCCCGGTCTTTGCCAAGGAACTGATTGTTTATTCCGCGCGTAACGAGCAGTTGATCAAGCCCTTGTTCGATGCCTATACCCGGGAGACCGGGACCCCCATCCGTTACATTACCGACAAGGCTGCGCCCCTGCTGGCACGACTGAAAGCGGAAGGAAAAAATACCTCGGCCGACGTGCTCATTACCGTTGATGCGGGAAACCTGTGGAAAGCTGCCAATGATGGTGTCCTGGAAAAAATCGATTCAGCTGTGTTGTCAAAAAACATTCCGCTGCACTTGCGAGACCCCGGGTCACGATGGTTTGGCGTGTCGGTACGGGCGCGAACCATTGCTTACTCTTCTGCTCGGGTGAAACCTTCCGATCTTTCCACCTACGAAGCCCTTGCAGAACCACAATGGAAAGGACGGTTGTGCCTGCGCACGTCCAAAAAAGTCTATAACCAGTCCCTGGTGGCCATGATGATTGCTGCAATGGGTGAAGCCAGGGCGGAACAGGTTGTGCGTTCCTGGATTGGAAACCTGGCTACTGATGTTTTTGCCAACGATACGGCGGTTTTGAAAGCCATAGAATCCGGCCAGTGTGATGTGGGTATTGTGAATACCTATTATTACGGCCGGTTGCTGAAAAAGTCACCGGTGTTGCCCGTCAAGCTATTCTGGCCGAACCAGTCAGGTCGGGGAGTGCATGTTAACGTTTCCGGTGTCGGTGTAACCGCCCACAGTCGCAACAAGGTTGAAGCGACCCGGTTTGTTGAATGGCTCTCGACTGAACCCGCGCAGCGCATCCTCGCCGATGGCAACATGGAATACCCGGCTAACCCGGCTATCAAGTCCAATGAAGTCGTGTCGGCCTGGGGTGACTTCAAGCAAGACCAGATCAACGTTGCCAGGGCAGGCGAATTACAGGTGAAAGCCGTGAAGCTTATGGATCGGGCCGGGTACCGCTGACAACCAGTCAAAACCGCAAACTTGAGTAGCACTTAACATGGCTGACACAGTGCTGGATCGTTCGTCTCGATTGCGCCCAATGGGCATGGCCGCATGGCTGAACGTCAATGTGCAATACTGGAAACTTGCCAGTATGCTGATTGCGGCAGCTGTAGTCCTGCCGATTGCGGTACTGTTCGCTTCCTGGCTGCAACCGGCGGAAGACGTCTGGATTCACCTGGCGGAGACCGTGCTGTCTGACATAGTCTCGAACAGCGCTATCCTGGTGATCGGTGTGAGCGTCGGCACACTTGTACTGGGAACCAGCCTGGCGTGGTTCACGGCAATGTGTGAATTTCCGGGACGCAGGGTATTTGAGTGGGCATTGATGTTACCGTTGGCCATGCCCGCATACGTTATGGCATTTGTCATGGTCGGGTTGTTCGACTATTCAGGCAGTGCAGCTGCTTTGCTGCGCGAAACAACAGGAATTGTTTTGCCCTCAATTCGCTCGGCTGGTGGCGTGGTGACGGTAATGGTGCTGGCCTTCTACCCTTATGTCTACATGCTGGCCCGCGCGGCGTTCCAGAGCCAGGGTCGTAACCTGACGGATAGCGCGCGAGTACTCGGCATGAGTCCATGGGGGGCGTTTTACCGTATAGCCTTGCCAATGTCCCGACCGGCCCTGGCGGGTGGCGTTTCCCTTGCTGTAATGGAGAGCCTGGCAGATTTCGGAGCTGTTGCGGTTTTCAACTACGATACATTCACAACAGCGATTTACAAGTCATGGTTGGGCATGTTCAATCTCCAGGCAGCCGCCCAATTGGCATCACTGTTGTTGTTGTTCGTGTTGTTGATGATCTACGGCGAACGTCGTTTGCGAAACAGGGCGCGTTATGTTTCCGCTGGCAAGGGTAATCGTGATCTGCGTTACCGGCTTGCGGGTCGCAATGCCGCATTTGTCAGTCTGTACTGTTCCATTGTGTTTGTGGCGGCTTTCATTGTGCCAGTCGCGCAACTGTTTTCATGGATAATGGAAACCGGTTTGAATGATTTGAACAAGCGCTACCTGGATTTTCTTGGTAATACCCTGCTGCTCGGTGGAATGGCCGCCGCCGCCGCCGCCATCATCGCGTTAATGCTCGCCTATACTTACCGCTTGCAGCCGGATGGCTTGACCCGCGTGGCCATGCGCATAGCTACCATGGGGTATGCATTGCCCGGTTCCGTACTTGCCGTGGGCATCATGCTGGTGGTGGTGCGATTGGACCAGGCGTTGGTGACATTGATAAATGTTCTCACCGGACTGACTGTCACCCAGGTGCTGACCGGTTCGGTTGTGGTGCTGGTAATTGCCTATGTTGTCAGGTTCCTGGCCGTGGCATTTTCTCCTATCGACAGCGCGTTTGAGCGAATTCGCCCGTCCATTCTGCAGGCTGCGAGAAGTCTTGGTGCCGGTAACTGGCAAATCCTGTGGCGAGTATCGTTACCAATGTTGCGCAGCGGCGTATTAACCGCCATGTTGCTGGTATTTGTCGAGGTCATGAAAGAAATGCCGGCGACATTGCTGTTGCGCCCGTTTGGCTGGGACACGCTGGCGACCCGGATATTTGAAATGACGTCAGAAGGCGAGTGGGAACGGGCCGCGCTGCCGGCGTTAAGCCTGGTGTTGGCCGGCCTGATTCCTGTAGCGCTGCTGATCAGAAAAACCGAGCAAGGCTAGCCGACCGTTATCCTGTCAAATTGATCAATGGCTTAGCCGGGATAGTTAAAGTATCTGCAAGTAATCCTGCAAATCATTGGGTCTTTTTCCTTGGCATTGGGCGGTGGCGGGTTTATATTTGCGCCTCAACCAACGGTACTGTGGGAGAGACCGGTGACTGTACTTACAGTAACCGGCGCCGAAGGCGCAACCCGCCCGGAAACGCTCAGGCAAAAGGACCGCAGTTCACCCGGTTGACTCTGGAGAGATCCCGCTCCGCATCGGACAGGGACACCGAAGGGGCTCAAGCTCTCAGGTAACCGGACAGAGGGGCGATAGTGAAAGACTGTTGCTCAAGGAGTGCCGGTGACCTGTTCATCAAAGCCGATTCACACTGTTGATCTGTCAGCTGCCGTGGCAGCACCCAATGCAACGCGTATGCCTGCGTGGATACGCTATGGCCTGGGCCAGGGAACCGACTATGGTCAAACCGCGCGTGCGATCCAGCAGCAGGCATTGCACACCGTATGCGAAGAAGCCCGTTGTCCGAACCGTGGCGACTGCTGGAGTGCGGGTACAGCCACTATTATGCTGCTTGGTGAACGATGTACCCGTGCCTGCGGGTTCTGTTCGGTACAAACTGCCAAGCCACTGCCTGTTGATCTAGATGAGCCCACCCGTGTTGTCGAGGCCGTGCAAACCATGGGACTGCGCTACGTGGTGCTGACGTCAGTAACCCGAGACGATCTGGAAGACGGCGGTGCTGCTATATTCGCCGACTGTGTCAAACGACTGCGTATTATGAATCCCGGGCTGGGCGTCGAGTTGTTGACGCCGGACTTCCACCGATGCCAGGACCAGGCTATCGAAATCGTGGCAGCTGCCCTGGAACATGAGACGAACCAGGCACCAAAACTGGTGTGGGGCCATAATATGGAGACAGTGCCGCGCTTGTACCGGGTCGCCCGTAAGGCAGCCAGCTATGAGCGTAGCCTTAACTTGCTGCGTAATGCAGCCGCCTTGCCAGGCGTCGAAGCCAAGTCCGCAATGATGCTCGGTCTGGGTGAGACAGAAGCCGAGATCCTGCAGGTGATGACGGATTTGCGCGAAGCAGGTGTTCAGCGCCTGGTCCTGGGCCAGTATCTCAGGCCGTCCATGAAACACCTGCCGGTTGAAGCGTATATTCATCCCGACCAATTTGAGAAATACGAAAACCATGCGCGTGATCTGGGATTCAGTTGGGCGAAGTGCAGCCCGCTTGCCCGAAGCTCCTATCATGCCGAAGAGATCCAGCAACCCTAACTGACAAGGAAACCGGAACCAGCCAATGGGAAATCGTACCGCTTTATATGAGAAACACGTAGCAGCCAACGGCAAGATTGTCGACTTTGCCGGCTGGGATATGCCACTACACTATGGATCGCAACTGGAAGAACACAAGCTTGTGCGTGAAGATGCCGGCATGTTTGACGTATCACATATGGCGGTCACGGATTTGAAAGGTGAAGGCGTGCATGATTTTCTTCGCCTGTTGATAGCCAATGATGTCGCCAGGCTGACCGAAAAAGGCAAGGCGCTTTACAGTTGCATGTTGACCACTGATGGCACCGTAATTGACGACCTGATTGTGTACTATGTCGAAGATGGCTGGTACCGGGTTGTCTCCAATGCCGGTACCCGCGAGAAAGACATGAAGTGGATACGCGGTGCCGCGGAAACCATGGGCAATGTCGAAATTATCGAGCGTAGTGACCTGTCCATCATTGCCGTGCAGGGACCCAAAGCCAAGGAAAAAGTGTACACCGCCCTGGGTGAAGCCGTGCGCGAGGCGTGTTCGCCGCTGAAGTATTTTTATTCCGCGCGCATCGGCGAGCTGTTTATTGCCACAACCGGTTATACCGGGGAAGAAGGTTTCGAAATCATACTGCCGTCCAAGGCGGCACCGTTTACCTGGGATCAATTACTGGAAGCCGGGGTCAGGCCTGCCGGTCTCGGAGCCCGTGATACGCTACGCCTGGAAGCCGGGATGGCGCTTTATGGAAATGACATGAGTGAGACGACAACGCCGCTGGAAACCGGTTTGGCCTGGACTGTTGTCTGGGAGCCGCAAGAGCGTCGTTTCATCGGTCGCGATGCACTGGAGGCCCAGAAAGAGCGCGGCCTGGAGCATCGCCTGGTCGGCGTGGTGCTGGAAGACAAGGGCGTGTTGCGTCGCCACCAGGAAATTGAATTTGAAGGGCTTGGCAAGGGTGAAATCACCAGTGGCGGGTTTGCGCCAACGCTGAATATGTCCATAGGACTGGCGTCGGTACCGGTGGCAGTCCAAACCGGAAGCAAGTGCAAGGTTCTGATGCGTGGACGAGAATTGAACGCGCGTGTAGTAAAATATCCATTTGTTCGTAACGGCAAGAGTTGTCTGGCTTAAGGGGAATAGCAATGAGTAATGTACCGGGTGATCTTAAATATACAAAATCCCATGAATGGGTGCGTGTCGAAGGAGACACGGCTACAGTAGGAATTACCGCGCATGCCCAGGACCTGATGGGCGACATGGTGTTCGTGGAGCTGCCGGAAGTCGGCACATCTTTGCAGGCGGCATCGGATTGCGCAGTGGTCGAGTCCGTCAAGGCTGCATCTGACGTATATGCGCCGATTGATGGTGAAGTCACTGAAGCCAACGATGCCGTGGCTGACAGTCCGGAGCTTGTCAACAAGGATCCGTTTGGCGAAGGCTGGATGTTCAAAATGACCATTGCTGACGCTGGCCAGCTGGATGGACTGATGGACCCGGCAGCCTATGAAGCGCTGATTGCTTCCGAATCACACTAGTAGCAATACACGTTGCAGTTCCAAGATTTGACCTGTTGAGGTGGCCTATGCCATTTGTACCGCATACCGAAGAAGATATCCGTTCCATGCTTGAAACCATTGGTGTTAACGGCATTGATGACCTGTTTGATGAAATCCCTGAGTCGCTACGGGCGGAAGGATTGAAACAGGTTCCGGAGGCCATGAGCGAAATGGCGTTGCAAAGATTAATGATGCAGCGCGCCGAAACCGATGGTCGATACATCAACTTCATCGGTGCCGGTGCCTATGAGCATCATATTCCTGCTGCTATCTGGGAAATCACCACCCGTGGTGAATTCTATTCGGCGTATACACCTTACCAGGCTGAAGCCAGCCAGGGCACGTTGCAGCTGATCTATGAGTACCAGTCGATGATGGCCAAGTTAATGGCCATGGATGCATCCAATGCATCCATGTACGACGGTGCATCCGCCTTGTCAGAAGCCGTGCTCGCTGCGGTCCGTACCGGCAAGAAGGCACGTAAAATCCTGATGCCCAGGACCGTGCATCCGACTTACCGAAGTGTGGTGAAAGGTATTGTCAGCAGCCAGCATATAGAATTGATGGAAGTTGACTACGATAGTGCAACCGGTACAACCACGCAATCATGCCTGGAAGCTGTCGATCTCGACAATGTTGTCGCTCTGGTTATCCCGCAGCCGGCATTTTTCGGAACACTGGAAGATGTTGATGCGTTGACTGACTGGGCGCACAAGAACAACCTCCTGGTTATTGCCGTAGTCAATCCAATGGCCATGAGCCTGTTCAAGGCACCTGGACAGTGGGGCACCGAAGGCGCTGATTTCGCCGTTGGCGAAGGCCAGCCAATGGGTATACCGCTGGCGTCGGGTGGACCGTATTTTGGCTTCATGTGTTGCCGGCAGCAGCATATTCGCCAGATGCCTGGCCGTATCGTAGGCCGAACCGTTGACCTTGATGGCAAGCAGGGCTTCTCATTGACGTTGCAGGCACGCGAACAGCATATTCGTCGCTCCAAGGCGACTTCGAACATTTGTACCAACCAGGGGCTGATGGTCACCGCTGCGACCATTTATATGGCAATGATGGGTGGCAAGGGTTTGCGACAGGTGGCGCTGGCCAGCCACAATAATGCGGCGAAGCTTCGCAAGGAGCTGTCGGCTATTGATGGTGTAGCGACCGTTTTTGATACGCCGTTTTTCCATGAGTTTGTGCTGAAGCTGAATGCATCTGCCGAGGATGTTCTGCGCTCACTGGAAGCACAGAACATTGTAGGCGGCTACAACATCAGTGAGCATTATCCGGAACTGGGACAGGCCATACTTGTGTGTGCTACTGAGACCCGTACGGAGAATGATATCAAGCAGTACGCGTACCATATGGATCGTATTGTCAGCAAGCGCCGCCTGGATCCGCCTTGCGCGAAAAAGGTTGGCAGCGCCGAGTAACGCATGAGACAGCAATGGCGTCATGCAAAAGCGAATCCAGGCCAGTCGCATGTCGCCCGTGCCGTGTTTGCCCGGGTGACGGGTTCAGACAAGGCATTGGCCGCATTGACCGAAGTTTATGCCGGCTGATGCAAGTGTTTATGCAGTTGAAACTGTAGTATGGAGAAGACTTCATGTTGATTTTTGAAAGATCGCAACCCGGCCGCGGAAACCCGACTCATTGGCCGGAATCCGAGAGCGTTGCTGATGATTTGCCACAGCACCTGCTGCGAAACGATATCGCGGAATTGCCCGAAGTATCGGAAATGCAGGTAGTGCGTCATTACACCGGCTTGAGTCAGAAAAACTTTTCCATCGATACACATTTCTACCCGCTGGGCTCATGCACGATGAAATACAATCCGCGTGCGTGCAATACCCTCGCCAGTTTGCCGGCGTTCCTCGGACGGCACCCGCTGTCATCGGAAGCAACCGGCCAGGGTTTCCTTGCGTGCATGTATGATCTTCAGAAGATATTGAAGGACGTTACCGGAATGAAGGGTGTGTCGTTAACGCCCATGGCCGGCGCCCAGGGCGAGTTTGCCGGTATTGCCATGATCCGCGCCTATCATGAATCCCGTAACGATACTGCGCGTACCGAGATACTGGTTCCGGATGCTGCTCATGGCACCAACCCGGCGACGGCGGTCATGTGTGGTTACAAGGTCAGGGAAATTCCAACGGACGACGAAGGTGACGTTGATCTCGAGGCGCTGAAAGCGGCAGTGGGTCCGCAAACTGCGGGGTTGATGCTGACTAACCCGTCGACACTGGGCGTGTTTGAAAAGGATATCAAGGACGTTCAGAAGATTGTGCACGATGCAGGCGGTTTGCTTTATTACGATGGCGCCAACCTCAACGCGATCCTGGGTCGGGTCAAGCCGGGTGATATGGGATTTGATGTCATGCACCTGAACCTGCACAAGACCTTTTCAACTCCGCATGGTGGCGGTGGACCGGGTGCCGGCCCGGTAGCTGTCAACGAAAAACTGGAGCCTTTCCTGCCCGTGCCCATGGTCGGAGAATCCCATGGCAGGTATTTCTGGATGACGGAAAAAACGCGCCCGCAAACTATCGGTCGCCTGTCAGCGCATATGGGCAATGCCGGCATTCTGCTTCGCGCCTATATCTATGCCCGATTGCTGGGTCGTCATGGAATGCACCGGGTTGCGGACTTTTCCACGTTAAACGCGAACTACATGATGAAGCGCCTGAAAGATGCCGGATTTGATATGGCGTTCCCTACACGTCGGGCAACCCATGAATTTATTCTGACGCTCAAGAAGCTGAAAGATGAAACCGGTGTTATCGCCATGGATGTCGCCAAGCGACTGCTCGACAAGGGCTACCATGCGCCAACAACCTACTTCCCTTTGCTGGTGCCGGAATGTTTCCTGATTGAGCCTACCGAGACTGAAGACAAGGATACGCTGGATCGTTTTGTGGAGGCGATGGTAGAGATTGAAACCGAGGCTCGAGAGCAGCCGGAAATGGTCAAATCAGCGCCGCATACCATGCCGGTTCGTCGGCTGGATGATGTCCGGGCTGCGCGTGAACTGGACCTGGTATGGCAAAAGCAGGCTGACTAGGCAGAAACACAGTTGCAACACTAAAAAAGCCGGGCATTGCCCGGCTTTTTTAGTGTTGCTGGCGTGCCGTGTATGCCATGACCGTTGTGCCTTGAGAGTCGTGGCAGTGTGAGTGGCAGCTACCTAGTTATTTTTCCAGATACACAGCCTGCCATCCTTGCTGCCGGCAGCCACCAGCCCGGTCCTGGATACGATGAGGCTGAGCATTGCGCCGCCCGAGCAGCCGAAGCTGTCATGCCTGGCGCCGCTGCTGGTGTTCCAGATATGCACTTGCTGATCGCTGCCTGCACCCAGCAATTGACGTCCATCCGGCGTAAAGGTCAGCGCGTTTACCTGTTCGGGAGATTCGGAAAGCGTAACCAACTCGTCTCCTGTCGGTGCGTGCCGAATCTTGAGTATCCGACTCTTTCCGGAAGATGCGATCTTGTTACCGTCAGTTGAATAGCTGACCGCGTTGACGCGCCCCATGTGGCCAAACAGGCTGTTCGTCTCCTTGCCGTTCAGTACCGACCAGTATTTTAGTTGCCCGTCATCAGAACCGCTGACCAATGTTTCGCCATTCGGAGAAAATGCCAGGGCCAGTATGCTGTCGTTGTGCCCGGACAATTCGTGGAGACGGCGTTTGCGCCGGGTGTCCCAGATCATGATCGTTTCATCTTTGCCCCCGGAGGCCAGTAGCCCGCCTTGCGGCGAAAACGCCAGGCTGAACACGGCGTAGTCGTGCCCATTGAACTCGGAAAGTTTTCGACCGCGACGCATGTCCCAGAGAATGATCTTGGCGTCATTGCCGGCTGACGCCAGCAGCTTGCCGTCGCCTGATGAAGCCAGGGCGAGAACGCTGCGACTGTGCCCTTTGAGCGTGAGTACCAGTTTCCCGGTAGCGACGGACCAGATACGCACTAGATTGTCATCGCTGGCGGTGGCGATGCGGGAATCGCCGTTAACAAAGGCGGCGGAATGAATCGCGCCCGGATGTTGGTCAATACTGTGTACCAGTGTGACTGAATGCTGAAACATCGGTGGCTGTTCGGATCGCCGAATCGTCTCGTTGGTAACCGGGTTAGTCCGGCTGCCGTCACCCTTTATTGCCGCGAGCAGGCCCGTGTTGCTCGCCCGGGGGGCGGTTTGCGTGACCCCGGTTCCGCTCGCGTGTGCAGCTGGCAGGCAAAGCAGGCCGATCGTGACCACAGCCGAGACTATTTCGCGCATCGCAATGGCCGTGTTTTCGCGAGCCCGGCACCGCGTTGAAGCCGGCAGGATGATTTGCAACATTGGCGTACTCCCTTCCGATGACGTCCGGAGCTGTTTGCCCGGGGGTCGACCCACCCGCATTTTGGAAGATTAAGACATCCGTCAGGATGTCTCCTTGTGGGCAGGGGACAAATGCTTTTTTATAAGGATTGCTGAATTGATGCAAGTCAGGTGCTATGGTAGGTGGCCATTTCAACCTTGAACAAGCAAATCATGACCAAATCCGTTAACAGCGCTTTCAGCCTGGGGCGCATAGTCAGAGCCTTCAGGTATTCAATTCAGGGGCTGAAAGCGGCCTGGCGCCACGAGGCCGCGTTTCGGCAGGAATTGGCGGCCTGCGGGGTTTTGCTGCCCGTCGCCGTGTGGCTGGGGCCGACAGTTTCAGATCGCCTGTGGCTGATCGCCAGCCTGGTTCTGGTATTGCTGGTGGAATTGCTGAATTCAGCAATTGAGGCGCTCGTGGACTGGCGTGATGAGCCGCCGCATCCATTCGCCGGAAGAGCCAAGGATCTTGGCTCGGCGGCTGTATTGCTGGCAGTGGTGCTGGCACTGCTCACCTGGTTGGCGGTGCTGTGGCCACATTATCTCGCAGGCGGGTGGTGAGCGCTGGCCGCAGGCCGGGCGCCCCAGTATAATTCGCCGCCAGTTGATCACGGCCATATCAGGCCTGGAGTACCCGTTCGATGCAATTTCTTCATACCCTGTTCAGCCACCCGGGAATGCGCAAAGCATTCCTGGCCGTGCGCGTTCCTGTTGTCCTGGTGGCATTGGCGGTATTTGCCTGGTTCATGAAAACCGACTGGCTGATTCCGGCCGTAGCACTGTCGTTTTTTGGTGAAATCATCCAGGTCTGGTGTTTCGCCTCCCTGGTAAAAAATGAAGAGCTAACCGCTCGCGGACCCTATGTCATGGTGAGAAATCCCATGTACTTGGGACGCTACTTCCTGATCCTGGGTTTTGTCATGTTGCTGGCCAATGTCTGGGTGATAATCGCCTACACGGTGTTGTATTACTTTTATATGGTAAACCGGGTGAAACGCGAAGAATCTCGCCTGAAAAAACTGCTCGGAGAGCCTTACACCCGCTACTGCGCCAGTACCTGGCGTTTTCTGCCGCGTCTGAATCGTTTGTTCCGCAGCGAAGTCTGGTTCTGGGACTGGCGGGTAATGACCAGCAATAACGGTCATTGGAACTTTTTGTCGGCCATTGCCTCGTGGGCGGTGGTTGCGGCTGCCTTCTGGCTTCGTCCGCTGATCTAGACCAGCGGACGCCCCTGACGTTCCAGGTTGCGTTGCCGGGCATGCCAGGCAGCGGTTCTCTTGTGCTGCCGGTCCGTGTCGAGTATGTGACCATCGAGCCAGGTCTTGATAAAACTCATGGTCCGCTGCTGAACACCCTGGTCCCTTGATTTGAACCGATCGGCATAGTTGTCCAACCACTTCACCAGTCTGTCATGATTTTCCTTGTGCCGAGGGTAATCCGGGTAGTTGATGCTGCGCAGGTGGGCCTCATCGTATTCGAAGCGGGGCTGTGTGTACTTGATCAATTCGATAAAGATTTTTTCCCCGCTATGCCAGCGACTGCCCATCGTTGAGTGCTGCGTGGTAGCGGTTGCCAATACTAAATATTAAAAAGTTGTCGGTGCCGGGTGTCGAGAGTGTCGTGTCCTGCGCTGTAAATAGGGTTCCATTCAAACAAAATCATTCAGAACTCCATTGGTGGATTTTGGTTTCGGAAGTGGGCGCGGAGTATGCCGATCTGGAATCAAAAATACTTAAACTATATCAGGGAATACTAATTTGCTTTGCGCGCACACCTTTGGGCGCTGCCTGTGGACTGTGCCCGAGCCCGAGGTTGCCAGCCTTTCGTGAGCACATTCATCGGTTTTGTCGTTATGTCTTTGAATGTCCGAATATTGATGTACTAGACTTCAGGGTTCATTGATAACAATTATCAATTCAGGTCGGAGGCAGGGAATGTTCTGGAGCAAGTGGTTCGGCGACAAGACCAAAAAGCCGGCGTCGCGCCAAAAAAAGAAAAAGCATCAGCATCGAAAAAAACGTTCCAGCAGGGATCCGTTACAACAATTTGTTGTTGAAGAAATTGAATTGTCAGCACCCGCGGCTACGGTGGTTGCGGCAGCGCCCGAGGCTTCGCCCGGAGCCGCTTCCCGTGTGCGTTGGAAACCGTTAGTTCGCATGAGCACAGGCTGGATTAGCTTGTGCGTCATGGTGGCGGTGGCGGCGATCTTCTCCCGCAGCGCGTGGCCGCTGGATGAAACCCGGTTGCTCGGCCAGGCGTGGGAGATGTGGCGTGATGAACAATGGCTGGTGCCGGTACTGAACGGTGCGGCCGACTGGCGAACCCCGCCATTGATGCACTGGATCATTTTATACCTGTGGCAGTTTACCGGCGCTGAAGAATGGCTGGCGCGCGCCTTGCCTGCAGTTTTCGCCGGCTTGACAACGATATTCATGGTTTTATTGGCGCGTAACCTGTGGCCAGGCCGGGCAGATATTGCCCGCTATGCGCCGTTTACCCTGTTTGGCCTGCTGTTCTGGTCGGCATTCAGTGGTTTTCTGCTCGCCGACATGGCAGTTGTACTGTTTGTCACCATGGCCATGTGGGGCGTGAGCGTGGCGGCCTACCGGTCCAGCACGCCGGGTTGGCTGATCGTGTTTGTTGCCCTTGCTCTCGGCATTTTCGCCGGTGGTTTGCCCATACTGTGGTATGTCCTGCCAATCATGATCCTGGCACCGGCCTGGGTGCGCGAAGACGCGCGCGTTGCCGCAGGGCGCTGGTATGGGTTGACCATTATGACCTCGGCGGCGGCGTTGGCTATTGCTGTTTACTGGTGGTCGGTGGCGAGGATTAATGCCGGGCCCGAATTGCTGCAATGGCTGCAACTGTGGTTGCTGCCGCAACCGGCGCAGTATTTCAGCGTTTCCATGCCCTGGTGGGGTTACCTGTTATTCCTGCCCATCGTATTTTTGCCGTGGTCCATCTGGCCGTTGGTATGGATGCGGTTATGGCATATTCGACGGGAGCAGACCAATCGCGGACTGCTGTTTGTTGTGCTCTGGGGTTTGCCGATGCTGGCGTTGTTGTGCGTACTGGAGCCCAGGCAGCCACACTTCCTGTTGCCGCTGTTCCCGGCATTTGCCCTGGCGGTAACCTACCTGTTGTTCGATGATGAGCTGGCGGACCGGGGGGAAGACAGTGTGTTGGCGAGTATGAGTTTTCCGACCATTGTTGTCGGCGGCTTGCTGGCCATTTTGCCAAAATTACCGCGCATCGAGTTTCTGCCTGAATGGTTATGGCAACTGCCGCCGTGGGCGGGGTTGTTGGTCGGCGTGATGGGCGTATTTCTTGCCTGGACGCCGGCACAACGTATACCGGTGCGTATGATGAATATGTCCATTGCCGGTGTTATGGTTATTGTTATGCTGAACCTGGCAGCGGGTTGGCGTTACCAGGAAGTTCTGGGCAATGAGAAGACCGCCGGAATTATCGGTTTATTACAGGGGGACGGCAGGCTGGTGGCATACATAGGATCCTATAGCGGCCAATATCATTTTGCCGGACGAATTCGAACCAATTTCACCATCCTGGAGCCCGATGAAATAATTAACTGGGTGAATGATAATCCCACCGGTGTTTTGCTGGCACAAGACGAGACCTGGATGGAAAAAGCCAGGTTAACCGCCCCCAGGCCTGCCTACAGGGCGAAGCATGGTGATGATACGCTGATTATGTGGGAAGCCGGGGGCATAGGCATGAAGATTGATATTGATGCTGTCAGCGAACCAGTCGGCCAATGACTGGAGTTTGGTCATGCTCACGGGCATAATGGCCGCCCATGATTGTTCCTGACATCAATCCCGTCGCAATTCAGCTTGGCCCGTTAAAGGTTCACTGGTACGGGCTCATGTACCTTGCCGGTTTTGCCAGTGCCTGGTGGGTCGGACAATGGCGTGCCCGCCATATTCATAGGGGCTGGAAACCGGAAGAAGTCGGCGACCTGATTTTCTATTTTGCTTTGTCCATCATTATTGGTGGTCGTCTCGGATACGTGCTGTTTTACAACCCTGCCTATTATTTCAACCATCCGCTTGAAGCATTTTTTATCTGGACCGGCGGCATGTCGTTTCACGGCGGAACAATTGGCGCACTGGCAGGATTCTACCTGTATGCAAGACACACCGGGCGCAACATGGTGGAAGTGGCAGACTTCAGTATCGTCCTGGTGCCGCTGGGACTGTTTTTCGGTCGAATCGGTAATTTCATTAACCAGGAACTGTGGGGCAAGGTAACAGACATGCCCTGGGGCATGGTATTTCGTACCGGTGGACCGTTGCCGCGCCACCCGTCAATGCTGTATGAAGCCGTACTCGAGGGGCTGGTATTGTTTGTAATCCTGTGGATGGTAACGCGCAAGCCGCGACCCATGGGAACAGCGTCAGGCGTGTTTCTTGTCGGTTATGGCGTGTTCAGGTGGTTGGTTGAGCTTGTTCGTGTCCCCGATGCTCATATCGGTTATCTCGCCTTTGACTGGTTGACCATGGGCCAGGTATTAAGTCTGCCTATGATAGTGGGTGGTGTTGCGCTGATCTGGTGGGCACACCGCAAACAGGTGATCTGAGCCCATTTGGCTACTGACATCCCTGGCCCGGGGGTGTAGGCTGTATTGATGAACTGCAGGGCAGCATTGATTCTGTCTGTATGTATCAGCGGAGCACTTTTCGGATGCTCCGTGTCCCGGGCTTATGCCCCTCCCGCCTCAGAAACCCATGCCGTGAACCCGATCAAGCCGGTTGACACCATGGCGGTATGCCAGGCGCACTTGCCTGCGCATGAAGCCGGGCAGTCTAACCCTGATTTTACTGTTCAGGAAGTCGTGGCAGCGCAATCCACCATTGAAGCCGCCCTGGCGTTGCGAGCCGTGACCATTGATCTGGCGCATGACCTGGATCGTAAGATTGACAAGGGGCAGCCCTTGTCCGGCCATGATCTTGACCTGCTTAACCAGGGAGTCGTGGAATATCTGAAAATTCGCGAGCAGCTGCTGCAGATTGCACGGCATCATGCCTGCTGGCTGGACATGTCAGCGGAAACCCGGGTGCGGTACGGTCTGGATGAGGACAATTTCAACCTGGGTATCTACTTGTCACTGGCAACCGCGCTGGTTCTGTATGACAACTACCTGATGGGTGTTGCGTTGTTCGAACAAAACAGCAAATTGCGCAAGGTGCTGAACCGGAAAGATACCGGTTACGGTCTGCAAAAAAATTCCCTCAACCGGATATACCTGTCTTATATCGAGCCCGAGAACCGGGAGAAGCTGCGCCAGGCTATTCGGTTTTACAGCGAAAGGCCGGCCAGCAGTTTGCTGACCGGCCGTGAAGAAACCCAGTACCTGAAAATCCTGATCGAGCAGAGCCCGTCGTTTCACAAGGTCAAAACCAGGCAAGGCCTGGCCAGCTTGTGGCGGGATTTGTCGCTAATGCAACGGCTTGGTGTCGATACGTTGAAAGGCTTGCTAAAGAGTGGCGTTAACCTGTTCAGCAGCCTGTTCGGCAATACTGTCGGTCTCGTCGAAACGCGGCGCGGAAAATTGCATCATGATCGCAGCGCCTATAATTATCTTGCCGAGAGGTTGCAGCCAGGTGATATCCTGCTGGAAAAAACCCCGTTTCGCCTGACTGACAAACTGATACCCGGCCACTGGGGTCACGCGGCCGTGTGGGTGGGTACACAGCAGCAGCTTGCAGCGCTGGGGCTTCAGGACGACGAGCTGGTGCGCCGACACTGGCGTCGCCTGGGGCGGGGCAAATCGGTGGCGGAGGCGCTGCGATCCGGGGTACAACTCAATACACTGAGGCATTTTCTCAACGTTGATGATGTCGTGGTCTTGCGTCAGGCTGGACTGGATGATGCGGGACGCCGTCGTATTGTTATCAGGGCATTACGACAATTGGGAAAATACTATGACTTCAATTTTGACGTTGAAACAACGGATCGCATTGTTTGTTCAGAGCTGGTGTATCTCAGTCATACCGATATAGACTGGCCGACCAGTAATGCACTGGGTCGGGCAACCATCAGCCCGGACCAGATAGCCGTACGGGCGGGTGTTGATCGACCATTGATCGTGGTTGCCATGTACCTGGATGGCGAACGAATAAGCAGTGGCCTGGCGGAACGATTGGCGTCAGTGAGTCGCTGACCCGGTTATCGAATCCAGATAGTCTTGGCGTTAACAAACTCCCGAATACCATGTTGTGACAGTTCGCGACCATAACCGGAAGCCTTGACGCCGCCAAACGGCAGGCGCGGATCGCTCTTGACCAACCCGTTAACAAACGTTGCGCCTGACTGCATGCGCCGTGCGAAAGCGTTGCCGCGATCGTTGTCGCCTGTCCATACGGAACCACCAAGACCATACTTGTGGTCATTGGCTATGCGTAACGCATCGGCTTCATCGCGGGCGCGAATGACGATGGCCACGGGGCCAAACAGTTCTTCCTCGTAGGCGCGCATGCCAGGTGTCACATTGTCAATCATGGATGGCGGATAGAAGGCGCCGTTGTTATCCGGCCTCTCGCAGCCGAATACCGCTTTTGCACCGGCCTTTATCGAATCTGTAACCTGGCCGTGTAATTCATCACGAAGATCATGGCGTGCCATCGGACCGATTTGTGTCTTTTCATCTGCCGGGTTGCCCATAATCAGCGCCTGCGCCTTTTTTGCAAACTCTTCAATAAAGGCGTCAGCAATTTCCGGAACCAGGATAAAGCGTTTGGCGGCAATACAGCTTTGACCATCATTGAGATAGCGCGACTGAACGCCAACTGTTGATGCCAGGTCCAGGTCAGCATCATCCAGAACGACAAAGGCATCGGAACCACCAAGCTCAAGAACGGATTTTTTCAAGGCACCGCCTGCAGCCGAGGCGACCTTTCTGCCGGCAGCTTCGCTGCCGGTGAGCGTGACAGCGTGCACGCGTTCATCTTCGATCACGGCTTTTGTCTGGCCGGCGGAGATCATTAACGTGCGGAAAACATTGTCCGGGAACCCGGCTTGCCGGAATACATCCTCTATGGCGAGTGCGCACTGGGGCACGTTGGAAGCGTGTTTGAGCAGGCCGGTATTTCCTGCCATCAGCCCGGGGGCGGCGAAGCGAAACACCTGCCAGAAAGGAAAATTCCACGGCATTACCGCGAGCACCGTGCCCAGCGGCAAATAGGCGACATAGCTTTTGCTCGCATCAGATTGCAGGAATTCATCGGCAAGAAACGCTTCACCGTGTTCAGCATAATATTCACAAACCAGGGCGCACTTTTCTATTTCGCCGCGTGCCTCGATAATCGGTTTGCCCATCTCTTCGGTAATGATGGCAGCATAGGCGTCACGATTTTTTCGTAAAATCGTTGCCGCAGAGAGCAGGTGTTTGGCACGTTCCGCATAGGGAGATTTCGCCCAGGCCGGAGTTGCGGCAGCAACTGCAGTCAAGACAGAATGAATCTCGGACTCGCCCCAACTGTCAAAAGTCTTTATTATTTCCCCGGTAGCGGGGTTGAGTGTTTGCATGACCATTGGTCGGCTCCTTGTCGCGCGTCCTGTAATTCAAATTATAGTGTCTATAATGGAGTTTATGAAATTATCATTTCGCAAATTTCTGTTACCAAAATGCGCGAATTGGCTGCTGGTAGCCGGAATCATGGCAGCGCCGCCGGCAATGGCCTTGTTTCCGGATGACAAGGAAGCTCAGCGCCAGAATTATCGCAAGGCTGTAACTGCACTCAAGCAGCGCGATTATTATCAATATGCCAAGTTGTTGCGCGAACTGGATGATTACCCGCTCAAGCCGCTTCTGGAATTTCAATACCTGAAAAATCGCGTTGCGTTAACGCCCGCCGTAACACTGCATCAATTTATCACGGATTATGACTATACGCCCCAGGCAGATTTTTTGCGTAGCCGCTGGTTACAGCACCTGGTCGGTCAGGGAGACTGGGAAACCTTTATGAAAGAGTACAGTGATTCAGAGAAAGACGAGTCACTGCAATGTCACCAGCTGAATTACCTGCTTCGCACGAGCGCAGACCAGGCGCCGTTAATGACCAGGGCCGAAAACCTGTGGATGACTGCAAAGCGCTTGCCGGCAGCATGCAATGCTGTATTCGATCGGTGGAAACAGGCAGGCCACATGACCAAGAGTCTCGTCTGGACGCGTATCAAGCTGGCGATGGAAAAGCGTCGTGTCAGCCTGGCGCGTTCAATTGCCAATACCTATCTTGATGAACTGGACAGAATCTGGTTCCGGCGCTGGGAGGCAATTCACCATCACCCGGATCGTGAATTGCGCCAGATCAGTTACCGGGTTGAAACACCGGTGGCGCGGCAGATTATCAAGCATGGAATTGTTCGTATTGCCTACCGTGATCCGGATGCCGCCATGGATATGTGGACCAGGATGAAAGCCAGGTTTGCGTTCTTCGGGGAAGATGAAAGCTACATTCTTGCCAAGGTAGGCGTGCTCGCAGCAAGACATCATTCTGATTCTGCCTTTGAATGGCTGGCGCGTGTCAGCGTGGCTGAAAATGACGAGAATCTGCGCATGTGGCGACTAAAGTCGGCATTACGCGAAAGCGAGTGGTCCACGGCACGCTATTTCCTGGCCAGCCTGAGCGATGAGGAACAGAACAGCGAGCGTTGGCAGTATTGGCGCGCGCGGATCATGGAACATACTGACGAAAAGGATGAAGCACTGGCGCTGTTCCGGAACTTGTCCCGACAGCGCAGTTATTATGGCTTCCTGGCGGCTGATCGAGTCAATGTCGAATACAGCATGGGCCACAAGCCCGTGGAAGCCTCCGAAGCAGAACTGGATGCAATGCAGAAACGCCCTGGCATGGTGGTTGCGCGGGAGCTCTACGATATGGGCGAGACTCACGAGGCGCGCAGGCAGTGGAACTGGATGATAGGCCGGATGAACAAGGCCGAGTTGAAGGTAGCGGCACTGGTTGCGCAGCAATGGGGTTGGCATGATCGTGCAATATTGACTGTTGCCCGCGCGGATCATTTCGACGACCTGGATTTGCGGTTTCCGGTTATTTATCGCGAGATGGTTGAAGCCAATGCCGAGCGTACCGGCCTCGAGCCAAGCTGGATTTACGGTGTAATGCGCCAGGAAAGCGCGTTTGTTCAGGATGCGCGTTCACCTGTCGGGGCGCTTGGTTTGATGCAGCTGATGCCGGGAACCGGGCGCCAGGTTGGACGCAAGCTGAAGTTGCCAATCCGTGATCGTTCATCAATTCTCAAGGTTGAAAACAATGTCTTGCTGGGGTCCAGCTATCTGAAATCCGTATTCGATCGTTATAACGGTAACCAGATGCTGGCCACGGCTTCCTATAATGCCGGGCCGCATCGCGTCAAGCGCTGGCTGCCGGATGAAAAACAACTGCCTGGCGATGTCTGGGTCGAAACCATCCCGTTTGATGAAACGCGTGAGTATGTGAAAAACGTACTCAGTTTTACCTCGGTCTATAATCATCGCCTCGGTGAAACACCACGGCGCCTGAAACTGCGCATGGGTGACCTGGAGCCTGAAAACGGTAACGACTGAAAGCGGGGGTGGATTCAATGCCTGTCCCCCGCGCCAATGCCCCGAGTTGACATTGCACCCTGTTGCTTCACAATCAATTCCCTATAACTAAAAGGTGCAATTTTGACGATTGGTGACCGCGACAAAACGGATGTCGGACGGAAGAGGATAGCCAATAACAAGAATCAGTTTCAGAACTGGATTTCGGGAGGAGCAAGTGATGCGACAGCATCGGGTGTGCATAGTCGGGGGTACAGGATTTGTCGGCCATGCCATCGCTGCAAAATTGGCGGCGGCCGGGCACCAGGTAAGGATACTCAGTCGCCAGCCCCAGCGACACAAGGACCTGCTGGTGTTGCCCACAGCACACCTGCGCGCATGCAATCCTTATGATGTCAACTCACTGGTTTTCAGTCTGAAGGGGTATGACGTCGTGATCAACCTGGTCGGCATACTGAACGAGCCGGGCAGGAGCGGTAAGGGGTATGAGCTAAGCCATGTTCGGTTGACCGAGGCGGTCGTGGCTGCCTGCCAACGGGTTGGGGTGAGCCGGTATTTGCACATGTCGGCCTTGCATGCTGACGAGGCGGCACCCAGTCACTATTTGCGATCCAAGGCTCGCGCGGAAAAGATTGCGCTTGCCGCCCATTCACGCTCCTTGCGCGTCACCGTGTTCCGGCCCTCCGTAATCTTTGGTCCCCAAGACAGCTTTATCAATCGTTTTGCATCATTGCTGAAAATGTCACCGGCACTGTTCCCGCTCGCCGGTGCCTGGGCAAAATTCCAGCCTGTATACGTGGGCGATGTAGCGCAGGCATTTGTGAACGCGATGGACAATCCCTCTGCTTATGGCAAGGCGTTTGAGTTGTGCGGACCCCGCGCGTACAGTCTCGAGCAATTACTGCGTTATATTGCTGATGAGCTGGGTTATCGAACCCGCATTATTCCCCTGGGAAGACTGTTATCACGCATGCAGGCAGAATTATTTGAATGGATGCCGCCACCATTCAACCGGTACAAGCCATTCTCTGTCGACAATTACCGCTCGTTGACAGTTGACAGTGTCTGCAACAGCGGTTTTCCTGAAGTGCTGGGGATCAAGCCTGTATCACTGGAGGCGATGGCGCCAACGTGGCTGGGCAAGACGGTGTGTGACCTGTATTCGTGTTACCGTGTAGAGGCCGGGCGCTAGTTCTGCATTAATCGTTGGCGTCGTGTGTTGGCATCCAGCTGTGCAAGTTTTTCAGCTTCCATGAAGAATGTCGCCAGGTCGTTGTCGTGTTGTTTCAATAATGCCTGGAATCCCGGTACGTAGTCATGGTAGGTGCCAACCGTTACCAGTCGTGCATTGTTCAGTTCGGACTTGAACCAGTTGTCATAGCGATTGTCGTTGTTCCATGTCTTCTTCAGTGATTCATAGTTCCGGTGCATCTCTGAAAATATCAGCGTTTTCTGGTACAGCTTGATATCTGTTTTCAGTTCACCGCTGTACAGCATGTCGAGCTGGCTACGGGTTCTCTGGAGCAGCGCAATAAACTCCGCGTGTCGTTGTTTCAGTATTTCGTATTGCCGGAATTCTGTGGCCGACGCCTGGTGCCTGGCCAGCCATCGGCGCACACCTTCAAGCTCCACGGCAGTGGCAAATGATTCGTTAAAGGTCGCATCGTCCTTGATGTAGAGCTTCTGGTGCGCAAGTTCGTGGAACAGAAGTCCCGCCAGTTGTGGTTCCGGTTGCCGGAGTATGGTGTTCAGTACCGGGTCGTCAAACCATCCCAGCGTTGAGTAGGCGGTGATGCCGCCAACATATACATCATAACCCTGCTGTTTCAGTGTGTCGGCGTAGGCCTGGGCTTCATCCCTGCTGAAGTAACCCCGGTAAGGCACGCAACCGGCCACCGGGAAGCACCAGGTTTTAGGCTGTACGGATAACTGTGGCGCGGCGAACACGTTCCAGACTACATAGGGCCTGCCAAGGTCGGCGTAACTGGTGTAACTGCCATTGTCAGGCAACAGCAAAACATCACTGGCAAAACGCCGGATGCCGAGCACCTTTTTCAGCTTGTCGCGCGTTGCCTCGTCGATCTCGTTATTGTCGAGCAATTCCTGTATGTCCTGTCGCTTCCACAACAGGCTCAGCTGGCCACTGATAGACTGGCCGTAATATTGCACGGTGTTGCAGGCGGTTAGTACCTGGGCAAGCAAAATCACGATCAAAAGGCGTTGAACATTCATGGTTGTATCATATCAGGCTTGGCGAAAACTCGTGCGCGCTTTAGGATGCGGTCATGGAAATCTATCTTGTTGGAGGCGCGGTACGTGACCGCTTGCTCGGCTTGCCGGTCAAGGACCGGGACTATGTCGTGGTCGGTGTCACCCCGGAGCAGATGGAGGCGAAAGGCTTCAGGCCTGTCGGTGCGGATTTCCCGGTATTCCTGCATCCTGAAACCCACGAGGAATACGCGCTGGCGCGAACCGAGCGCAAGTCGGGACGTGGCTACAAGGGTTTCCAGGTGTTTGCCGATCCGGGCGTTACCCTGGAACAGGACCTGCATCGGCGCGACCTGACCATAAACGCCATGGCTGAGGACGCATCGGGCAAGATCATTGATCCGTTCAATGGCCAGGACGATGTGCAAAACGGTTTTCTGCGCCATGTATCTCCGGCGTTTGTCGAGGACCCGGTGCGAGTCTTGCGGGTGGCGCGGTTTGCAGCGCGTTTCAAAAAGTATGGCTTTCGCGTGGCGCACGGTACCCATGCGCTGATGAAAAACATGGTCGCCAACGGCGAGGTGGATCATCTTGTGCCGGAACGTGTATGGTCCGAAACCGAGCGGGCGCTGGCCGAAGACAACCCGGAAGAATTCTTTCGGGTCTTGCGTGCATGCGGTGCGCTGGAGAAACTGTTCCCGGAAATTGACGCGCTTTACGGGGTGCCGCAACCTGAGGCACATCATCCGGAAGTGGATACCGGCGTGCACTGCATGATGGTATTGCAACAGGCGGCAAGGCTGACACCGGATGCACGGACGCGGTTTGCCGCGTTGGTGCATGACCTTGGCAAGGCAACAACGCCCGAATCCGAATGGCCAAGACATATTGCCCATGAAGCGCGCGGTGCCGGCCTGGTGGAAGCCATGGCACAGCGCCTGCGTATTCCAAACAGCTGGCGCGAGCTGGCCGTGAAAGTGGCCAGGCATCACGGGGTTTGTCATCGTGCCGCGGAGCTGAAACCGTCAACACTGCTCAGGATCCTGGAGCAACTGGATGCCCTGCGACAGCCCGGGGAGCTGGACGCGTTTCTGCTCGCGTGCGAAGCGGATGCCCGAGGTCGTGCCGGTTTCGAGCAGGCGAAATACCCGCAAGCGGAACTGTTTCGCCAGGCATGCGCGGCGGCAACATCTGTCAATACTTCAGTGATTGCTGCAGAACAGAAAGCATTGGGCAAGTCAGGCGAACAGATAGGTGAAGCGATTCGTCAAGAGCGCAGTCGCGCTATCGAACAGGCAATCAAGCGTTGAGTTGCAGAAGGTAGAGATATATGGCCAGTGGTCGAATTGGATTTGTCAGTCTTGGTTGCCCAAAGGCGCTTGTTGACAGTGAGCGTATCATTACCCAGCTGCGTGCCGAGGGTTACGAGATTGCCCCGCAATATGAAGGTGCTGACCTGGTCGTGGTCAATACCTGTGGCTTTATTGAGGACGCGGTAACGGAATCGCTTGATGCTATCGGCGAAGCCATGGCTGAAAATGGCAAGGTTATCGTAACCGGTTGTCTTGGTGCGCGCGCAGATGATGTGCGCAAGGCGTACCCGGGTGTGCTGGCAGTAACCGGTCCCCACGCAACCGAGGCAGTCATGAAAGCGGTACACGAACACTTGCCGGCGGAACATGATCCGTTCATGGACCTGGTACCGCCGCAAGGCATCAAGCTGACACCGCGTCATTATGCCTATCTCAAAATTTCCGAAGGCTGCAACCATCGTTGCAGCTTTTGCATCATCCCGTCATTTCGTGGTGACCTGGTCAGCAGGCCGGTGGGCGATGTATTGCAGGAAGCCGAGAACCTGGTCAAGGCCGGGGTCCGGGAGTTGTTGGTGATTTCCCAGGACACTTCCGCTTACGGCGTAGATACGAAGTACCAGACCGGTTTCTGGAACGGCAAGCCGGTGAAAACCCGGATTACCGAGCTGGCACGCGAGCTCGGTCAGCTCGGCGTATGGAACCGCCTGCACTATGTTTACCCTTATCCGCACGTGGATGAACTGATCCCGTTGATGGAGCAGGGACTGATACTGCCTTATCTTGACGTGCCGTTTCAGCATGCCAGCACCCGAATTCTCAAGGCGATGAAGCGCCCCGGGGATGTGGACAAGGTGTTGCAGCGTATCCATAACTGGCGTTCAGTTATTCCGGAACTGGTGATTCGCAGTACCTTTATTGTCGGCTTTCCCGGCGAAACCGAAGACGACTTCGATCGGTTACTGGAATTTATTGCCGAGGCGGAGCTCGACCGGGTGGGCGCGTTCGCCTATTCGCCCGTGGAAGGCGCCGCTGCCAATGCCTTGCCAAACCAGGTTGCGGAAGAGGTGAAAGCAGAGAGGCTGGCGCGATTCATGGAGTTGCAGGAGCAGGTCTCTGCCGAACGTCTGCAGCTGCGAATCGGCGACGAGGTTCAGGTGATTGTAGACAGCGTTGGGGACGGGCATGTCTATGCCCGTTCCTATGCCGAGGCCCCGGACGTGGATGGTTACGTGGTGATCCCGGATGATGCAACGCTTAATCCCGGCGATGTCTGTGATGTGAGAATTACCGGTGCCGGTATGCACGATCTTGCAGGCGAGCGACTTTAACCGGCCAACCTCAGCGTGGTTAGCCGGTTATGTCTTGTTGCTTGTGCCGGGCGATAACGATCCTAGACCAGCTTGAGCTTTGCCACTGACTCATCCATCTGGATATCGTTCACCAGGCGATCAATCAGGTCGACCATGGTGTGGGATATCTGGTTGAGTTCGGCATATTTCTGTTTCGCTATCTGCAGCTCAGCCGGCGATATGCTGGCGGACTTGCCGATGAGCTTGCTGAACAGGCTTTGCGTCTGCTCCCTGAAAATCAAGGCGTAGATTTGCGCATATTTCTGGTGCAGCTCTTCGTGTACACGACCGATATCGTGGAAGATGTTGTTATTGCGCAATATCTGCCCGTCGGAGAAATACCACTTGCCAAACACGCAGGCTGTCTCGTTGACCGGTACCATTTCCTTTTGCACCGATGCGCCCTCGATTAACAGCAGAGCCCGGCCCACCCATTCCCGATGGGCTCTCTTGGCATCCAGTATTTGCCATTTCAAATCATTATTATTTTCCATTGCCCTTGTCCTCTTGTTTTTTTTGTCAATACGTTCCAGTGGGCGGTATGCAGATGTTGGCGCAATTGTTCTATGCAGGAATTATGGCAACCATGATCTGCGTCAAGTCTTGACTTTATTCAGACTATTGTCTTGTCGTCATCCCCGTCCTGATTGTGCCAATAAATGAAAAAGTAACGTGATATCAACTGGTTGCGGATAGTGTATTTAACTGCCAGAATTCGACCGGTCAATTATTTTAGGATATGGAGGAAGACTGACATGGAAAATGAGAAAACAGAAAATGACAACCAGGTGCCTGGTCCTGTCGAGCCCGCACAGGTATTTGCCACGGTGATGACGCAAATGCTGGAAGATCGAGAAAAGGAGCGGGCAATCAAGCAGAAGGAGGCGCGCTGGAAAAATGTGCGTTTTTTTGCCGGTGCCGCCATCGTTATTCTTACCATCGGCCTGTACGTGGGCGTCGGCTGGTACGTAGGCGGCATGGGCGGCCGTTCAGTGGATGGAGATTATGTCAGCCTGGTGCGCATCAATGGCGTGATCTCTTCGGACAGCGAGGCGTCGGCCGGTAAAATCAATCGCAGCCTGGAAAAAGCATTCAAGGATGAAGACGCCAAGGGAGTTGTCCTGCTCATTAACTCACCAGGCGGTGCGCCGGTTCAGAGCAGCCTTATCCATGATCGCTTATTGCAGTTGCGTAACAAGTACCCGGATCGAAAGGTTATCGCTATTGGCGAAGACCTGATGGCCAGTGGTGCGTATTTCATCGCGGCAGGGGCTCCTGAAATATACGCCAATCGTTCAACCATTGCCGGTAGCATTGGTGTTATCCGGGCGGGTTTTGGTTTCCAGAAGCTGTTACAGCAATACGGAATTGAGCGACGCGTTTTTACTGCCGGTGAAAACAAGATTCGTGCCGATGCATTTCAACCGATACAAAGTGAAGATCGCAAGAAGCTCAATACCGTGCTTGACCAGATACATCAACACTTTATTGATGCGGTCACCACTTCGCGTGGCGATCGCCTCAAGGGTAATCGGAACAAGCTGTTTTCCGGAGACGTGTGGCTGGGCGATGAAGCTGTACAGCTCGGGTTGATTGATGGTCTCGGTGATCTGCATAGCATTATTGAAAAGAAGTTTGATGTTTCAGAGTTCAAGGATTATACGCCGAAGAAGGGCATCAAGGGACTGTTGAAAGGCATGGCTGTCTCGGTCTTGCATTCCATTGGCATAATGGATTCCTCCGGTGATGTCTGGATGTTGTACGATAACGGACAGACTTGATGCTGGCCGTGTTCAAATGATTTCAAGAGGCTTGCCCGTAACCGGGGCAAGCCTGGCTTCATGAAGCCTCGTGAATTGCGCCGCGAAATCATGATTATGTTTGCCACTTGCATTATCTATCCATCACCGGGATGGCCTGGTTCCCGGGCGAAAACATGTGCTTCCGCTTCGGTCTGAACCGGGATTCCATTTGCACCAGATGTTGATTCTGGCAAGGATGCCTGCTGTCCAAAAACTCAACATGGATGATGGGTAGTCACTGTTTTTCAGTAATACCTGTATATCCTTACAATACATCCGCAAACCGGTTCGATTGCATGTTTCACCCCGGGTCAAATGTCCTATAATGTTAACGAGCCAGTATAATCAACAGCAGTATTTCAGATTAGCGGTTACATGAACCCGTTTTCCCTAAATGACAAAAAAGAAAAGGGAATCTTCTTTCAAAAGTTCTTTTTGACGCTGGCAGGGTTTGCCATTGTTGCCACAATCCAGATCGTGGTCATCATGGAGCAATTTGAGCCCCGGTTCGTATTGTTGCCGTTATTGGTGAGTTCGTTGGTAGGATACCTGTTCGGGCATAATGCCGTACTGCGTCATCGCCTGGTTCTTAGCAGCCAGGCAAAATCCGATTTTCTTTCCAGGATGAGTCATGAGTTTCGAACACCATTAACGTCCATTATCGGATTCTCGCAATACTTGCGTCACAACGGTGATCTGGATTCGGAGACGATCGATCAAGCTGCAAGAATTCACAAGGCCGGACAGCATTTGCTTGGCCTGGTTGAAGACCTGCTGCAACTGGCGCAGCTGGAAGCTGGAAAAATCCGGCTTGACTTCGAATCTGCGTGCCTGGCCGAGCAAGTCAGGGATGCCGTGCAAATGATTGAGCCGGTAGCAAAGAAGCGTGGAATCACCGTCGACAACCGGGTGGATGAGCATCCGGATCTACTGGTCAGGGTGGACACTGTACGCTTTCGTCAGATATTAATGAACTTGTTATCCAACGCGGTAAAATACAACCGTGACAACGGTTGTATTGTCCTGTCGTTGGAGCAAACCTCTCAAGCGATGATCAGGATTAATATTATTGACACCGGACACGGCATCGAACCGGAATATATTCCACTGTTGTTCGATTATTTCTATCGACTGGAAAGTGACATGAAAACTGTTGAAGGCACGGGCATTGGCCTGGCCATATCGAGGCAGCTTGTGGAAATCATGCATGGAGAAATAGGCGTGATCAGTGAGCCCGGACGCGGTAGCACATTCTGGCTTGAATTTCCGGTCATGCACAGCGATGCGACCAAATAAAAAAGGCCGGGTGAATTCGGCCTTTTTTCAATCATGCTTCTGTTTAGTGATGGTGTCCGCCCGGTCCATGAACATGACCGTGATCGAGTTCCTCGGCACTGGCTTCACGTACTTCAAGAATCTCGATATCAAACGTGAGCTTCTCACCAGCCAGTTCATTATTACCGTCCACGGTAATCATTTCCTCGCTGACTGCGGTAACCGTAACAAGTGTCGGGCCGTGGCTGGAATCAGCCTGGAAGCGCATGCCTACCTCGATCTGCTGATCAAAGCCCTGGAACATGCTGCGCGGAACTTCCTGGATAAGCGCTTCATCGCGAGCGCCGTAGCCTTCTTCCGGCTCGACATCCACACGCAGGCTGTCGCCGGCGGATTTGCCTTCGAGTGCCTTTTCCAGGCCCGGGATAATATTGCCGTGGCCATGCAGATAGGCCAACGGGTCAGAATTCTTGGAGCTCTCAAGTTGTTCGCCGGTCTCGTTGAACAAGGTGTAGTGCATGGTGACAACGGCGTTTTTGGTGATTGAAGTCATAGAAGGTCCTAACAGTGACTAAAGGTGGTAACAGGAATAGTGGCCTGTATCGCGTGTAGTGCAGTCGGCATATGCAGTGTGCAGAGCATCGCTTTGGTGATGTGCCGGACTGAACGGGTGAAAATGTGGCGCAAGTATACGCCAACTGGAGCAATTTTGATATGAACAGCTCGCCGGTTGCCGCGCCGGGCTCAGAGTCGATCGCGCCGGTCCTGCACCATGAACCCGCGTAATAGAGTATTGATGTGCTTGCCCAGACCGATAACTTTGAAGAGTTCGCCCATCTCCGAGGGCTGGGTCAGCTTGCTGATCTGTGCTGCCATGGACAGGCGTGTCCTGTCATCGGCCAGGTCCAGGTCGGCAGCCAGTTGTTCCAGGCCGCAGCCGATCAGGAATGCAGCCTGGCTGGTGTAACCGGCTACGTCCAGGCCGTTATCCACGGCCGCCTGGGCAACGGCGGTAAAATCAACGTGCGCAGTAATATCCTGAAGCCCGGTCAGAACCAGCGGGTTGTCGTGGGAGTGATGTTTGTAATGACACATCAATGTGCCTTCGCGTCGATCAGCGTGGTAGTACTCGTGTTCGGGAAAGCCGTAGTCGATCAGCAGCACAAGCCCCTGGTCAATGATGTCAGCAAGACTGGCGATCCAGGCTTCGGCATTGAAATTGATTTCCGAAATGTAAGGAGCGGAAAGTCCGAGTCGGTTAACACGCCCGGTCAATACGTCGTTCGCCGGTTGCCGTTGCCAGCACAGCTCGCCATTTTCGGTTGCGACACCAAGCTGTTCGATACCATTGCCCGATAACAGGAAACGTTCAACCGGCATGGCATCCAGCAACTCGTTGGCGATAATAATTCCCCTGAAGCGTGTCGGTAAGGTATCGAGCCAAAGTACCCGGTCGGCAAGCTGCGGCAAGGTACTGCCAAGCAGTTGTTGTTGTCGTTGTCGCAGGTCGGCACTGACTTCGAGAATATAATAGTGTGCGGGCAGCTGGCCCAGTTGCTCCAGCCGGGCGAGCATATCGCAGGCCAGTTTGCCGCTGCCGGCACCGATCTCAAGAATGTCAGCATTATCGACATCCCCTATGATATCGGCGCATTGTTGTGCCAGGCAGTAACCAAACAGTGACGAGATTTCCGGGGCGGTGATGAAGTCACCGGCTTCACCAAACTTGTTTTTGCCGGCCGTGTAGTAGCCAAGGCCGGGTGCATACAGTGCCAGATGCATGAACTCGGCAAAGCTGATGGAACCGCCATTGCGGTTTATGCGATTAATAATATGGTCTTTTACCTGGTCGCCGAATTGTTGTTCTGTTGCATCGGCAGTCGGCAGTCCGGCGGGTATTGTCTGGTTCATGGTTCCACGGCAAATACGGTTTCAAGCCGTATCATAATAGGGTATTGTCCCTGATTCGAGCATTGTTCGGTACGGAGAAAGGGGTTTATGACGGAAATATCGCTGGCGGGCAAGGTAGCGCTGATATCCGGTGGTGCGCGCCGTATTGGTGCCGAGGTATCGCGACGACTGCACGCCGAAGGCATGAACCTGGTTATTCATTACCATTCCTCCGAGAAAGACGCGCACGAACTGCAGCGGGAGTTGCTGGAAAAACGGGCCGATTCCGTGATGCTGGTCCAGGGCGATATCCTTAACGTGGCCAAGCTGCGTAACCTGGTCCAGGAAACCGTCAGCGAATTCAAGCGTATCGACGTGCTGTTGAATAATGCATCGACGTTTTACCCGACACCTATTGATGAGGCCGATGAAAAACAGTGGGATGACCTGCTGGGCACCAACCTGAAGGCACCGTTTTTCCTGGCACAGGCAGCGGCTCCGCATTTGCGCAAGAGTCGTGGTTGTATTATCAATATGGCCGATATTCATGGTGATCGACCATTGAAACATCACCCCATATACAGTATTGCCAAGGCCGGCACGATGATGCTGACCAAGTCCCTGGCCCGTGAGCTGGGTCCGGAAATCCGCGTGAACGGCATCGCCCCGGGGGCGATCATGTGGCCGGAGAACGACATGGACGAGATGGCCAAGCAGCGCATAATTTCGCGCACCCCGTTAAAGGCCAGCGGAAACCCGGATGACATTGCCCGAACTGTACTGTTCCTGGTGAAGGATGCGCCGTTTGTAACGGGACACGTGATCCCCGTCTGCGGTGGGCGATCGGTAATGCTATAAACCCGGTTAAATTTGTACAGCCTTCAGTTCCTGCCCGTTCAGATCAAAGTCCTCCCATAACTCGCACATACTCTTTTGACTAACCGGGTGCAACAGCTCCGGGGAAATGTCGCACAGCGGCTTCAGAACAAACGCATACCGTGCGATTTCATCACGTGGTATGCGCAACGAATCTATCACTTCATTGCCATAGAGCAACATGTCCAGGTCCAGGGTGCGTGAAGCAAACTGCTTGTCGGACTTCAGGCGACCGGATTCGCGCTCAATACTGTTCAGCCGGTCATGGATCTGTTCAGCCGATTGCCCGGAATCAAAGGCAACAACCATGTTAAGAAAATCAGGGCCCTTGAAGCCTATGGCATTGGTGCGGTAGACAGGCGATTCGATCAGGTCACCAAAAAACTGTCGCAAGCTGCTGACAGCAAAGCGGACCTGTTTTTCCGGTTCAACATTGCTGCCGATACTGACATAGACACGTGGCATCGCGTTACTGCTTGCGCTCGATTACCACGCCGACGTCACGGGCATCGCGTAGCGCGCCTTTTTTGTTTAATGTAAGGCGCACCGAACGGGCGCCGAACTCAGTGAGAACGGTTTGAGCAATCGTTTCGGCAAGTTTTTCCACCAGGCCGAAGGGTTGTGCGGATGCGACTTCCTGCAATCGTTTCGAAAGAGCCTTGTAGTCCAGCGTGTCCTTGATATCATCACTTGCAGCTGCCTTGCTGATATCGGTGCCGATTTCCAGGTCAACGCGTACAGTCTGGGTCGTGGCGCGCTCCCAGTCCCAGATACCGATGACGCACTCGATTTTCAGCTCCTTTATGAAGATAATGTCCACGTTTTCGGCTTCCCGTGTTGGTGTGGCAGCACTATACCGAAATCGGGAAAAACTGTCCCGCGAGGACTGCATGAAAAACGTGACAAGATCAATAACCTGTTCTGGAACCGGATAAACTGACGCAGACACCGCTATGACCTATTTATATATCTTGCCTGTTATTGCCTACCTGCTGGGCTCGTTATCATCAGCGATTATTATTGCCAGGTTGACCGGCATTAAGGATCCGCGCGAGGTTGGGTCGGGCAATCCCGGCGCCACCAATATCCTGCGTTACGGTGGCAAGAAACTGGCCGCCATTACCTTGCTGGGTGACGTGCTCAAGGGCGTGATCCCGGTGGTGCTTGCAAGGCTTATTACTGCTGACCCGCTCATCCTGTCGCTGGTTGCCGGCAGTGCATTCCTGGGTCACTTGTTCCCGGTATTTTTTGGTTTCAAGGGTGGCAAGGGCGTGGCCACCGCACTGGGTGTATTTCTTGGCCTGAACCCGTTATTGGCCGCGTCACTGATGGGCACTTGGCTGGCGATGGCCGTGGTATTCCGGTATTCATCGTTGTCCGCACTGGTGGCGGCAGTGATGGCGCCGGTATATAGCTGGTGGCTGTTGCCGGGCAACGCCTACCTGGCCATGAGCGCCATGGTTGCGGTGTTGCTGGTGTATCGCCATAAGGGCAATATCCAGCGCCTGCTAAAAGGTGAAGAAGACAGGATAGGCAGCAAGAAGAAATAGTTTCCGCCTTGCGTTGAAGCGCTGTCGACGCCGGCAATAGCCGACAAACCTATTTCACGGGACGAAGTTCCTCAATGCGCCAGCGTGGAAAGACGTTGAATTCCGTGCCTTGCCGTTCACCGGCGAGCAACCGCGCGGCACCGGCATAGGCGATCATGGCGCCGTTATCGGTTGAGAATTCGAGTGGCGGGAAAAATACACGCCAGCCGTGTTTATCGGCCATGGCATTGAACGTGTCACGCAGTCGCCGGTTGGCTGATACGCCACCGGCAACCACCAGTTCGCGTTGACCGGCTTCCTTCATGGCGCGTTCGCACTTGATGCGCAAGGTATCGATGGCAGCCTGCTCGAATGCCAGGGCAATGTCCGCGACCAGCTGGTCATTCAAATCAAATTTTTCTGCCTCGGTAGCCACCGCGGTTTTTAATCCACTAAAACTGAAATCAAGGCCAGGTCGATCAGTCATGGGTCGGGGAAAACGGAACCGGCCGTCGATACCGTTTTGGGCTACCCGCGAAATGGCCGGGCCACCGGGATAGCCCAGGCCCAGCAGCTTCGCGGTTTTGTCAAAGGCCTCGCCGACAGCATCATCAATGGATTCGCCAAGAATCCGGTATTCGCCAATGGCCTGTACGTCAGCGATCAAGGTGTGGCCACCGGAAACCAGCAAGGCCAGGAACGGAAACGTTGGTGTGTTTTCGGTATCCAGCATTGGCGACAGCAAGTGGCCTTCCATGTGGTGAACCGCAACGGCGGGAATGCCCCAGCCCCAGGCCAGGCTGCGACCCACCGAGGCGCCTACCAGCAATGCACCGGCCAGGCCCGGCCCGGCGGTATAGGCAACGGCATCCAGGTTTGCACCGTCTACGCCGGCTTCATCCAGCACCGCGCGTACCAGTGGCATCAACTTGCGAATGTGGTCGCGTGACGCCAGCTCCGGAACAACACCGCCATACTCGGCGTGGGTCTTGATTTGTGAATACAGTTTATGTGCCAGCAAGCCCTTGTCAGTGTCAAAGACAGCAACGCCGGTATCATCGCAGGATGTTTCAAGCCCGAGAATTTTCATGGCCGTTATTGTGCGGCAAGTCGACGTTTGCGCCAACCGTTGTTGAGGTTTTTGCCGTTGTTGCGACCAGTCAGTCAATTTGTTACCAATTACTGAATCATCAAATCACAAAAAAGGATCGGTTCAGGTGATTATCAGGAAGGCCAGGCTCGAAGACGCTGATGCGCTTGCTGAAATTCATGTGCGCGCATGGCAGTCTGCCTATCGTGGCATGATGTCGGATGCGTTTCTGGATGGTTTGAGCGTCACCGATCGTGCAGCCGGTTGGCGCACGTGGCTGGTTTCTGAAGACGTTCAGCGTGTGCTGGTGGTCGAGCCTGGTCAACTGGCGGAGCCTGGCCTCGCCGGTTTTTGCGTTTTTGGCAAAAGCCGTGATGCTGATCTGGCCAACAGCAATGCGGCCGAGCTGTATGCCATCAATGTTCACCCGCAGTACTGGCGCCACGGGTATGGCAGCAGCTTGTGTAACGAGGTGATTAACCAGGTTGTATCGGCGGCCTGGTCAGCCTTGAGCCTGTGGGTGATCCGGGACAATCATCGGGCGCGTGAGTTTTATCAGGCCATGGGGTTTGTTGCCGATGGCATCGAGCGTATTGACTCGGGATTGATCGGCGAATCCCTGCATGAATTGCGTTATGTGCGGACGATTACTGATGCCCGGGTTTGAAGCGTCACTGGCATCAAATTGACTATGGAGTGGTGCGTGGCTTTACCCGGAAGAACGCCATGGCATTGTCTATCCGGAGTTTCCGGCGCAAGGATTTCGGCAAGCTCTTGAGCCAGCGTCGGTGAAAGTTGAGATACTCCCTGACGTGCTGCCAGCCGGTGTCCGGTTCTTCCATGGCGGATTCTTTTTCCACCGGCCAGAACGGGTCAGAACCTATCATGAACCGATCCGGGTAGCGTTGAACCAGTTCCGCCCAGCTTGGCAGCAGGGCGCCGGATTCATCAACAATGGCAGACTGGGTATAGCGCATGTGATCGCGCGCGGAAAATTCGGTCCAGGTATTCGGGCAGGCTTCAAACAAGTTACCGATTTGCCGGGCACTGAGCAGGCCGCCGGCATGGGCGATGAGGAAGCGGGCCGCGGGATATTGCCGGCATAGCGGGATGAAATAGCGTTCGCTGGATGTCTCGATATGGATCAGGAGCGGTACGTCGTAGCGGATTCCGAGCCGGATCAGCCCATGGAGGATGTCGTTTTTCAGGTTCGGACCGAGCCCGGCAACCAGGTGAATTTCACCAATGCCTTTGTACTGGCCGGATGCCAGTGCCCGGCGCGTCCGTGGCAGGACGGTATCATCGGCAAACCAGCGATGCCGTTGATGCGGGCTGAAATAAGGCCTGAACAGCGGGATGACCCGGTCGCCACCGGCTTGCTGCAGGGTCAGCGCCAACTCGGGCGGTGTGGACGAGACCACGGCCAGCTGGACATTTTGCCGGTCGAGAATTGCCATGGCTTCATCGGCAGTGGTTACGCCTTCCTGGTTACCATTGTAATGCAGGTGTACGTCGGCAATTGCCGGCGGCAATGACGGTTGCTTTGCTTTCGGGGTGCTGCCACAGCCGGCGAGCACGACTATGAATGTGAAGTAAAACAATCTGAACGTCGGCATGACGGAGTGATAATTTTCCTTGGCACGTGAATAAGGCCGGGTTTTGCCGGCATGTTACCGGGTTGATGCTGCCGGCAGTGCTGTTTTATTGGCATCTCGTACCGGGTGCTAATTAATCATCGATGGGCAGGTAAAAAAACACGAAACGCCCGTCTTCGATATCGATTTTCAGGGTGGCGCCGTGGTGTAGGCCGTAATCCACGTATCCGGGTGTGGCGCTGTCCAGGTGGCACTCGCTGCTGTGTTGCGGGGATTCAAAATCCCGATCCCGGTCGTACCAGGATAGCAGCATATAGTCACCCAGCCGCTTGTCGGCCTCGGAATTCGCCAGCGCCATGGCTTCTTGGTAATCGACCGGAGATGGCTCGGGCTTCAGTGAAACGGTTGTAAGTGAGTGGTTGCTCATTTACCAGGCTCCTGATTCAAAAGCGCTAGTTTACCCGGATTTAGACTATACAAAGCGGAGTTGAGCGTTTAAAATCGCGCGTTCTCTGGGGTGGCACAGGCCTGCATGCCTGGCTGCCTGGACAGGATTTATACCGTATTTTGAAATTTTCGTAAGGAAAATCAAAAGCTTATGCCAGCTATTCGAGTCAAAGATAACGAACCATTTGAAGTCGCCCTGCGTCGTTTTCGCCGTTCCTGTGAAAAGGCCGGCCTGTTCACCGAAATGCGTCGCCGCGAATTTTATGAAAAGCCGACCTCTGTGCGTAAGCGCAAGGCCGCCGCTGCCCGCAAGCGTGAACTGAAAAAAATGTCACGCATGTTCCAGTTCCGCCAGCAGCGTCAATTCTAATCTCTGATTCATTCCGGTTTTGGTCGACCCCGGTGGTCGACCCATGTCAGTCCAGGCCATAGAATCAGGGGAGCGGGGCGTGAGTCTCAAGTCACAGATCACCGAAGATATGAAAGCCGCCATGCGTGCCAAGGATCAGGACCGCCTGGGGGCAATTCGTATGCTTCAGGCTGCCATCCAGCGGCGCGAGGTGGATGAGCGCACCGAGCTTGACGATGACCAGGTGGTGGCAGTCATCGAAAAAATGATCAAGCAGGGTCGTGATGCCATCAGGCAGTACGAAGATGGTGGTCGACCCGAACTGGCAGAAAAAGAGCAAAATGAAATCGCTATCTGGGAGAAGTATCTTCCCGAGCAGTTGAGCGAAGCCGAGGTGGCGGCGTTGATTGCCGAGGCAATCAAAGAATCCGGCGCCGATGGTGTGAAAGATATGGGCAAGGTAATGGGTGTACTGAAACCCCGGTTGGCCGGCAAGGCTGACATGGGCAAGGTCAGTGGCCAGGTCAAGACAGCCTTGTCCGGCGGTCAGTAGTTTCGACCGACTTTGGGTGTTCAGCCGGGATTATCGGGCTGGGTGAACTGGGGAGGTTCGGTACCGGAAAGCAGCGCATGGCGGGGCGAATCCCGGAGAAGTTTATCGATGAACTATTGACCCGAATCGACATCGTCGAGGTCATCGATCGTCGTGTCCCGCTGAAAAAGGCCGGCAAGGATTTCAAGGCCTGCTGCCCGTTCCATAACGAAAAAACCCCCTCGTTTACAGTCAGTCAACCCAAGCAGTTTTTTCACTGTTTTGGTTGCGGCGCCCATGGTAGTGCTATTGGTTTCCTGATGGATTATGAGCGCCTCGGTTTTCCCGAGGCGGTTGAGTACCTGGCGCAAGAAGCCGGCATCGAGGTGCCGCGGGAACTGGCCACCCAGCCGGGGAACCAGGCGCGACGCCAGGACGAGTTAGCGCCGCTGTACGCGTTGATGGCCGAGGCCGACAAGTTTTACCAGCGCCAGCTGCGCGAGCATCCCGCTGCCCAGTTTGCCGTCGATTATCTCAAGGGTCGCGGCCTGACCGGCGCCATCGCCAAGCGGTTTTCGCTGGGGTTTGCACCGGAAAGTTGGGACGGTGTTTTGAGCGCGCTGGCGACCGACGATGCGCGCAAGGTCAACCTGGAAAAAGTGGGCCTGCTTGTCCGGAAAGAAGAGACTGATCGCTATTACGATCGTTTTCGTGGTCGGGTGATGTTCCCGATCCATGATCAGCGTGGCCGGGTGATCGGATTTGGTGGCCGGGTGATCGGCAAGGGTGAGCCCAAGTACCTGAATTCACCGGAAACGCCGCTGTTCCATAAAGGCCGGGAAATGTACGGCCTGTACCTGGCGCGGGAAGGCATACGCCGCCGCGACCAGGTGTTGGTAGTGGAAGGGTATATGGATGTCGTGGCGCTGGCGCAATACGGCATCGACTACGCGGTGGCTACATTGGGTACAGCCACGACTCGCGACCACCTGGACCGCATATTTCGTTATGCCGCCCACGTGGTGTTTTGCTTTGATGGCGACCGTGCCGGCCGCGATGCGGCGTGGCGGGCGCTGGAACAGGCGTTGCCTCTACTTCAGGAGGGTCGACAGGTCAGCTTCCTGTTCCTGCCGGAGGGCGAAGATCCGGATAGCCTGGTGCGCAAGGAAGGTCGCGAAGCGTTCGAGTCGCGCCTTGATGAACAGGCGGTGGCGGCACCGGAGTATTTGTTTAAGGAGCTGTTGGCGCAAACCGATACAAGCCGAATAGACGGTCGTGCCCGTTTAATTGAGCTGGCACGACCCCATATACAGCAGGTTTCCGTTGGCTTGCTGCGGGACATGATGGTGGATCGGCTGGCGGAACTGAGTGGCGTCGCCCTCGATCGGGTGCGCGAAGCCGTCGGAACGGCGGTCAAGGTGCCGATGGCCGAGACCAAAAGCCAGGCGCCAACCGAAAAGTCGGCAATCTTGCCGAATCGGGGCAGGGCCGGGCTGGCACCCAAGTCGCTGGAACGAAAGGCGGTGTTGGCCTTGTTGCAGTTTCCGGGTGCGGCCAGCCGGGCAGGTGATACCGGTTTCTTGGCAGATTTGCCGACTTCGGGTGCAGCCATGCTGGTCAAGCTGTTGGATGTGGCGCGCCAGATTGGCGCTGATGCCAGTACCGCGCAGTTACTGGAGCGGTTTCGGGACGACGGCCTGTACCGGGCGCTGGTGAAACTGGCGTCCGAGGAATGGGAAGGTGCAACCGACCTGGCGGCGGAATTGTCTGGCGCCCTCGGGAGTCTTAAGGACAAGGTACACCGGGAAAAGGTTCGATCAGTGGCGGCTTCGACGTCGACGGCAGAAGACTGGAAAGAACGGGTTCGGGAAGCGCGGGATGCGCTGAAGACGCGTGCCGACGTCGACGATGGAAAACCGGAAAATTCAGCCGATTAACCGGCCTGAATAGGTGAAAATTGAATTTGATGACCTATACTTCGGGTCATCCGGGACGTTGAACAGATTCGTTTATTTAGTGGGTGCTTAATATAGTGTCAGACCTCAGCAGTATTAACCAGGAAGATCAGCGACTCCAGCTGAAAAAGCTCATTATTCGAGGCAAGGAACAGGGATTTCTCACCTATCGTGAGATCAATGATCATTTGCCCGAAGACGTGCACGATACCGACCAGATCGAAGCCGTGGTCAATATGATCAACGGCATGGGTATTGATGTCTATGATCAGGCGCCGGATCCGGACACGATTCTGATGAAAACCGAGGCCACCAGTGATGACGAGGGTGAGGCTGCGGAAGAAGCCGAGCAGGCGGTGGCCACGGCCGTGGAGAGTGAGTTCGGTCGTACTACTGACCCGGTGCGCATGTACATGCGTGAAATGGGCACCGTAGAGTTATTGACCCGCGAAGGCGAAATTCGCCTGGCCAAGCGTATTGAGGAAGGCAACCGTCAAAGCGTGCGCGCCATTGCTGCCTGCCCCGCTGCCATCAAGCAGGTGGTGGATTTGATGGACAAGATTGAAGCTGAGGAGGCACGGTTGACTGACCTGGTGGTCGATTTTGTCGATCCCAATGCAGATGACGATCCGGTGCCGCCTGCCGCGCAACAAGCCGCTGCCAAGGAAGAAAACGACGATGACGACGATGACAGTAGCAGCAGCGATGTCGATACGGGCCCGGATTTCGAGGAGGCCAAGGAGCGTTTCGAGCGCGTTCGCAAGCATTACAAGGCCATGCTCAAGCAACTGGACAAGAAAGGTTACGGCAGCAAGGAAGTCATCAAGGCCCAGGACAAGCTGGCGGATGAGCTGATGCAGATCAAGTTTGTTGCACGGCAGATTCAGAACCTGGTTGATGACGTACGCGGCATGATGGAAGAAGTGCGTGATTACGAGAAATTCATCATGGACGTTTTTGTCAAAAAAGCACGGATGCCACGCAAGGTGTTTATCAAGGAATTCCCCGGTAATGAAACGGATAACCGCTGGCTCAAGAAAATGCTCAAGGGCGGGGAATGCAATACTGGCGTGATCGAGTCCTATTTTGACGAGCTGTGCATGATCCAGAACAAGCTGATCAACATGGAACAGCGTACCGGTCTGCCAATTAATGGTCTCAAGGAAGTGAATCGAAAGATGTCCATCGGCGAAGCCAAGGCCCGTCGTGCCAAGAAGGAAATGGTTGAGGCCAACCTGCGCCTGGTAATCTCCATCGCCAAGAAGTATACCAACCGCGGATTGCAGTTCCTGGACCTGATCCAGGAAGGCAATATCGGCCTGATGAAGGCGGTGGACAAGTTCGAATACCGTCGTGGCTACAAGTTCTCGACTTATGCGACCTGGTGGATTCGCCAGGCGATTACTCGTTCCATTGCCGACCAGGCGCGCACCATTCGTATTCCTGTGCACATGATCGAAACCATCAACAAGCTCAACCGCATTTCGCGGCAAATGTTGCAGGAGATGGGTCGTGAAGCCACGCCGGAGGAGCTGGCCGAGCGCATGGATATGCCCGAAGACAAGATTCGCAAGGTGTTGAAGATTGCCAAGGAGCCTATTTCCATGGAAACGCCCATTGGCGATGATGAAGACTCCCATCTTGGTGATTTTGTCGAGGACGTAAACGTTGTCGCACCTCCTGATGCAGCGACTATCGCCGGGCTCAAGGGTGCTACCGAGGAAATCCTGTCGACCCTGACGGCGCGTGAATCCAAAGTATTGCGTATGCGTTTTGGTATCGATATGAACACCGACCACACGCTCGAGGAAGTAGGCAAACAATTTGATGTGACGCGTGAGCGTATTCGTCAGATTGAAGCCAAGGCGTTGCGCAAATTGCGCCATCCGACCCGCTCGGATCGCCTGAAAAGCTTCCTTGACTAGACGCTATGTCGGGGATCGAGGCACCAAAGAACGGGCTGAAAGGCCCGTTTTTTGATGCTGTTTAATAAACGTATTTTGTGTAAACTTGGCGACCCTTTTGCGGGCCTGTAGCTCAGTTGGTTAGAGCAGGGGACTCATAATCCCTTGGTCCCAGGTTCGAGTCCTGGCGGGCCCACCACATTTTTCCGTTCTATTATCCTGAGAAGCTTGCCAGGCCCTTCGCGCCCAGGCCTCCTCATTCGCTGGTATCGATGCCCCGGGCAAAAACCCCCAGCCAGGACGACTGAAGCTTCCTTTTGGCCGCGAGTTCGTGGCTGCAAAATGTTGCCGTGGCCCCTGAATAGACCGTTTTGTACGCAAAAAATGTAAATATTTATAAAACCAATGGCCAGTTCCACGGTCTGCTACCACATTTAAAAAAGAACTGTACTAAACTAAACCCGTCTATGGATCGGGTTATTACCTTACTTTGGATGTAAGTTTGGCAGTGGATGAACCAAAAGAAAAAGTTCTCATTTGTGACGATGAGCCGACGATCGTTGAGTCAGTACGCTATGTGGTGTCCAAGCTGGGCTATGACTATCGGGTTGCCAACAATGGCGACGACGCGCTCGATCTGGCAATGGAATTCAAGCCTGATGTTATGTTGCTGGACTGGAATATGCCGGGTCTGACGGGTATCGAGGTGTGTCGGGCACTAAAGAATGACCCGCTCATGCGCGATACTTATATTATTCTCCTGACTGCCAATGCGCAGGTGATCGAGCAGGAGAGTGGCCTTGCCTCAGGGGCGGATCGTTATATCACGAAGCCTTTCAGCCCGAAGGGTCTGGGGCAGGTGTTGACGGATACGTTTAAGGAGCGACAATAGTGCAACAGAAGATCAGCGTACTCATCGCCGAGGATGAGCGCTTCATTTCCCATGCATTGAAGGAGATTATCCGGCGTAATTTTGCCTGTGATCGCCTGGATATTGCCAATGATGGTGCCGAGGCAATGGGTTTTCTGAAATCCTACAGTTATGATATCGCGATACTTGACTGGAATATGCCTAACAAGACCGGGGACGAGGTTCTGGTGGATATTCGTTCTGCCAGCAAAACCTCGTCTATGCCTGTAATCATGCTTACCGCACGGTCGGACAAGGACAGTGTTATTACAGCAGTTCAGGCCGGAACCACGGATTATATTGCCAAACCGTTCAAGCAGGGTGATATCCTGCAGCGAATCAAGAGACTGTTGAGCTAGGTTTTCAATCCTGCCATGTTTCCGGGACCCGGAAACATGGCCAGAAAGTGCTGGACATATATTTCATGAACGAGAAAGCAAAGCCTGGCATCATGTTGGTTGAGGATGATGTTGTTGATGTCATGACCGTCAAGCGTGCATTCAAGAAGGTTGGAATCAACAACCCCATGTATGTCGCCAATGACGGCCTTGTTGCCCTGGAAATGTTGCGTGGAACATCAACGGCAAAGATCAATGAGCGGCCGAAAATTGTGCTGCTTGATCTGAATATGCCCAGAATGAGCGGCCTCGAATTTCTCGAAGAGTTGCGCAAGGACCCTGACCTGAAATCCATCGTTGTGTTCGTATTGACGACGTCAAGAGATCATCGGGACAGGGAAGAAGCCTACAACCATAATGTGGCTGGTTACATTGTCAAGCCGGTGGAGCAGGCAGAGTTTGTCGATTCGGTCAAAAAGATGGGCGAATACTGGAACCTGATCGAGATGCCGGATTAGTCATGAGCCCACAAAAAACAAAATACCTGATTATCGATGATGATGCTGTTGACAGGGCATTGATCAGGCGCATTCTGAACAATGGCAAATATTCAGGCGAGGTAATTGAGGCAGACTCCGCAGCCACGGCAATGGAAATGCTTTCCGGGCTTGTGTTCGATTGTATTTTCCTTGATTACCGATTACCACAGCAGGATGGAATGAGCCTGCTCAAGTGGATACGTTCGAAGGATATAAAGTCTTCCGTGGTCATGATGACCGGCATGGGTGACGAGCGCCTGGCAGTGGAATTCATGAAAGCCGGGGCTTCGGACTATATTGCCAAGTCCCAGATCGATGATCAGGCCATATCTCATGTACTGCAGAATCTGGTTCGACTTCATGAAGCGGAAGCTGCGCGTAGTCTTGCCGAAGATGCCCTGCGAGAAAACCAGCGCGCACTGTCTACCTTGATGAGTAACCTGCCCGGAATGGCGTACAGAAGCCGACCGGACAAGGGCAGAACCATTGAGTTCGCCAGTGAAGGCTGTCATAGCCTGACCGGTTTCGATTCTGACAGTTTTCTTACCAACAATATTATCTATACAAATATCATACACCCTGAAGATCGTAAACGGGTGAATACCACTATCTCTGGCTGCCTGGAACAGGGGCGCCGGTTCCAGGCAGCCTACCGTATTTTCTCGCGCGAAGGCCGGGTAAAGTGGGTATGGGAGCAGGGCTGCGGTGTTTATACCCACCAGGGCGACCTGATCGCCATTGAAGGATTTGTTACTGATATATCCGAGCGCGTGGCCTTTGAGGATGAGATTAAGGAGAAAAACCACAAGCTTGAAGACCTGATGAACAATCTTGAGCACAAGGTGACCGAGCGTACCCGTGATCTCGAAGAAGCCAATGCTGAACTGTTCAGACTCAACAAGATCAAGACGGAGTTTCTTTCCATTGTGTCGCACGAGTTGCGCACACCACTTACATCGATCAAGTCCTTCGCAGAAATTCTGCTTGACGATATCGATGATGTTGACGTTGATACTGCACGAAACTATCTCGGCATTATAGACAGCGAGGCAGATCGTCTGGCCAGGCTGATCAGTAACCTGCTCGACCTGCAGAAGATCGATGCCGGCAAGATGACCTGGCATGACGAGATGACGGACATCATCGAGCTCGCCAGAGCTTCCATGCAGGTGTTCGAGGGCGCGTACCGGGACAAGAACCTGTCCCTCAACCTGAAATCCGACATGGACCAGTTATACAGTGTTGTCGACCGGGACAAGATTCGGCAGGTGTTCTCCAACCTGTTTTCCAACGCACTCAAGTTTACCGATGACGGCGGGGTTGAAATAAGAATTGATGTAGATGGTTCGTCCGGTGAGCATTTATTGATATGTATTACCGATACCGGTCTTGGTATTCCAGATGAAGAACTGGAAAAAGTATTCGAGCGTTTCCACCAGGTAGACCAGTCGCAAACCCGGAGGTATGGCGGTACCGGGCTGGGCCTGGGCATCTGCAAGGAGATTGTCGAACATTACCAGGGCCGTATCTGGGCGGAACGCGGTGACAATAACCAGGGCACGCGTATGAGCCTGATGATTCCGCTTGCGGAGAATCAGCTGCCGCGTGAGGCCAGCGCCTCCGGCTGAGTATCCCCCGGTTTTTGTAACGTCGCGGCAAATCGGCTAGACTTCGGCCTCTTTTTTCTTCCAGGTAGTGATTCCCATGAGTACTATTTCCCTCGATTCCGAAAATCTTCGTGAAACCATTGATAATAACGATATCGTCGTTATCGATTTCTGGGCGCCGTGGTGTGGCCCGTGCCAGTCGTTCGGCCCGGTCTTCGAGAAGGTTTCCGATGAGATCACGGACGTGGTGTTTGCCAAGGTCAACACCGAGGAGCAGCAGGAAATCGCCGGCATGTTCCAGATCCGCTCAATCCCGACATTGATGGTGTTTCGTGAAAATATCATCGTCTTCGCCCAGCCTGGTGCGTTGCCGGAATCCGCCTTAAAGCAGATTATCGACAAGACCCGGGAGCTGAACATGGATGAGGTTCGCGCCGAGATTGAAAAGCAGCAGGTCGAACAGGACTGATTGTGACCGCGAACAACCCGGTCACGGACTGGGATTGGGGTAGCGCTGATGTATGGCCTCAATCCCGTCAAGCACTTCCTCGCCAAGAACCATGTCAACACTGTCGATATTGATTTTCAGCTGCTCGAGACTGGTGGCACCAATAATTGTGCTGGTCAGGAAAGGGCGGCTGTTTACGTAGGCCAGTGCCATTTGCGATGGGTCCAGGCCGTGATCCCGGGCAAGGGCAGTATAATCTTCAACCGCCTTGACCGCGTTGGGCCGGGAATAGCGGGCGTAGTTTTCAAACAGCGTCAGCCTGGCGCCTTCCGGTTTGGCCCCGCCTATATACTTTCCTGAAAGCACGCCGAATCCCAGCGGCGAATAAGCCAGCAGCCCGGTTTGTTCATGACGGGCAAATTCCGCCAGCCCGATTTCAAAGGTCCGGTTCAGCAGATTATACGGGTTTTGTATCGATACAATGCGCGGGAAACCTTTTTGTTCGGCGACGCGCAGGAACTGGTGCAAACCCCAGGGCGTTTCATTGGACAGGCCGATATGGCGAATCTTGCCGCTGTTGACCAGATCGTTCAGCACCGACAGCGTTTCCTCGATACCGGCAACATCATTGTCAGATGATTCTTCCGGGTAACTGTAGCCGAGTTTACCGAAGAAGTTGGTTGGCCGGTCCGGCCAGTGCAGTTGGTACAGATCTATATAATCTGTTTGCAGGCGCTTCAGGCTGGCTTCAACCGCGGCTTCTATGTTGGCGCGATCCAGCCGTGCGTTGCCGTTGCGAACATGTGACATCCAGTCGGCGCGGCCTATCACCTTGCTGGCGATGACAAGCTTGTCCCGTCCACCGCGCTTGTGCAGCCAGTTTCCAATAATGGTTTCGGTTGACCCGTAGGTTTCGGCGCGTGGTGGTATGGAATACATTTCGGCGGTATCAATGAAATTGATTTCATGGTCCATGGCCATGTCAAGCTGGGCATGACCTTCTGCCTCGGTATTCTGTTCGCCCCAGGTCATGGACCCGAGGCAGATAACGCTTACATCAATATTGGTGTTGCCAAGCTTGTTATAAATCATGGTGCTCCAGTTGTCTGAACGTCTTTGTCTATTTTTCGATGTGTGGTGGCGCGACCTTCATGACTTCTTCAATCGTGGTCAGGCCCCGTGCAACTTTTTCTGCGCCACTCAGGCGCAGGCTATGCATACCCTCCTTGTAGGCCTGTCGGCGCAGTGAGGCAATGTCGCCTTCTTCATCAATAAGCCTGTGCAATGGTGCGCTCAGTGACATCACTTCATAAATGCCAATACGCCCCTGGTAGCCTGTGTTGCGACACTCAAGACAGCCCGCAGGTTTGCATACCTGTTTGGGCGCGTGCACGGTCCATGGTGCAATCAGCGCCTGCCATTGGCTTTCATCTACGGTCGTTTTTTCCTTGCAGTGAGGACACAGGGTGCGCACCAGGCGCTGGGCGACGATGCCTACCAGTGTTGCATTGAGCAGGTAGGCAGGTACGCCGATTTCCATCAATCGCGTGATTGCTGTCGGTGCGTCATTGGTATGCAATGTCGACAATACCAGGTGACCGGTAAGGGCGGCCTGTACCGCCATGTCCGCAGTTTCGCGGTCGCGGATTTCGCCCACCATAATGATGTCCGGGTCCTGGCGCAACAGGTTGCGCACTCCTGCAGCAAAATCCAGGTCAATGTTGGATTGCACCTGCATCTGGTTGAGACTGTCATCAATCATTTCGATCGGATCTTCAATGGTGCAAACATTGACTTCCGGCCTGGCCAGGTGTTTCAGCGTCGAATAGAGTGTTGTGGTTTTGCCGGACCCGGTAGGGCCGGTAACCAGGATAATGCCGTGAGGGCGGCTGACCATATCGTTCCATTTTGACAGGTCATCATCATTCAGACCCAGCTCCTTGAAACTGCGCACGAGTACTTCCGGATCAAAGATACGCATGACCAGCTTTTCACCAAATGCGGTGGGCATGGTCGACAAGCGCAGTTCAATTTCCTTGTCGTCCGGTGTCCTGGTCTTGATGCGCCCGTCCTGGGGGCGACGTTTTTCGGCGACATCCATGCGCCCGAGAATCTTCAGTCGTGATGTTACTGCCGCGGTGACCGGTGGTGGTAGCTGGTAGACAAGATGTAATACGCCATCGATACGGAACCGGATGTTTCCCTGGTCTCGACGCGGTTCGACATGAATATCACTGGCGCGCTGATCAAAGGCATACTGCAACAGCCAGTCGACAATGGTAACGACGTGCTGGTCATCGGCGTCAAGCTTGCCTGTGCGACCCAGCTCCACCAGTTGTTCGAGATTGTTCAGGCCGCTGTCGCTGGCGCCATGATCGCGACTGGCCTGACTCACGGATTTTGCCAGGCTGTAAAATTCCACCGTGTAACGACTGACATCGGCCGGGTTGGCAAATACCCGTTTTATCGGTTTTCGTACTGCCCGGGAAATCTCCTGTTCCCAGTCACGGAACGCCGGTTGCGTGACGGCAATCACCACTTCCTGGTCATTAATGGCAACCGGCAGAATCCGGTTTCGCTGCGCGTAGCTGTATTTCATGACTGTGGTGATGGGACCAACATCGGTTTTCAGCGGATCGATGTGGTAGTAGGGCAGGCCGATCTTGGATGCCAGCCACTCTGTCAGGGTTTCGGCATCGAGCAGTTTGTGTGGCGGTTTTGCATTGACCGGTTTTTCATTTATAACCTGTGTAAGCGGATGGGTCTCGCCATCGAGGGTTGGCGTGGCCCGGTACAACTGTTCTCTCTGCTTGTCATCAATCAGGCCGTCTTCCAGCAAGCCTTCAACGACGGTTCGGAAGTCGAGTTTCTTTTGTTCCGTGCCAATGCGAAAGCCCGACCAGTTTACCTGTGACGTGCCTGTCTTTTTATCCGTGGGAGTTTTCACCGTTGCCATGGTTTAAGTCCATCCATTCGCTGCATGGCATCTACTATGCCGCGAATGGCGGCAAACTTCCACGCGGGAAACGGTCGAATCGCATTTTGTCGAAGCTAAATACCGGCAGCCTGCTGATCGGCATGGTAGGAGGACCTGACCATTGGTCCGCAGGCGGCCTGTTTGAAGCCCATGGCCTCGGCCTCGCGGGTATACGTGTCAAAGGTTTCGGGGGGTACGTAGCGTTCCACCGGCAGGTGATGCTGGCCGGGTTGCAGGTACTGGCCGATGGTGAGCATGTCGCAGTCATGATTGCGCAGGTCGCGCATGACATTGAGTATTTCATCGTCCTGTTCGCCGATGCCCACCATCAAGCCGGACTTGGTGATGACGTCCGGGTAGTGTTGCTTGAATGCCTTGATCAGGTCCAGTGAATGCTGGTAATCGGCGCCGGGTCGCGCTTTCCTGTACAGGCGCGGAACGGTTTCGAGATTATGGTTCAGCACATCGGGCAAGCCACTGGCAAAAATGTCGATGGCCTTGTCCATGCGCCCGCGAAAATCCGGCGTCAGTATCTCGATACGGGTTGTTGGCGAGGTGTTGCGAACGGCATTGATGCAATCAACAAAATGTTGCGCGCCGCCATCTCGCAGGTCGTCACGATCCACCGAGGTGATAACAACGTATTTCAGACCCATGGCCTTGATGGTATCGGCCAGCTGTTGTGGTTCACCGGCATCCAGCGGTTCGGGTTTGCCATGGGCGACGTCACAGAATGGACAGCGCCGGGTGCATATCTTGCCCATGATCAGGAACGTGGCAGTACCGTGACCAAAACATTCGCCAAGGTTCGGGCATGCCGCTTCTTCGCAAACCGTGTGCAGTTTGTGTTGACGCAGTATGTCACGCAGGCGCAAGGCTTCCGGATTGTTGGGCGCCTTGGCGCGTATCCACGATGGTTTGCGCAGCGGCACATCCCTGGGTACTACCTTGACCGGAATACGACTGGTCTTGCTTTCGCCCTTGAGCGGGTTGGGCGGCAAGGGTTTGTCCTTATCCGGGTTGTAATCGTTACTGCTGGACATGGTCAGGTGTGATCTCAGGACTGATGCTGAACAAGAATCTCGGGCCGGTCATTGTACCCCAGGTTCCGCAGCAGGTGTGATTGCAATTGCTGTTGCACGGTATTGGCATCGTAATCAAACAGCTCCTTGAGCTGGGTCATGCGAATACCCTGCAAACCGCAAGGGGTAATGCGATCAAAAGGTTCCAGGTCCATGTTGGCATTTATGGAAAGGCCATGGTAACTGTGATGGCGGCGAATGCGCAGTCCCAGCGATGCCAGCTTGCTGTCATTTACGTATACCCCGGGCGCGCCTTCACGCCGGTGACCCTGGACACCGTAATCAGCGAGCAGGTCGACGACGGTCTGTTCCATGGCATCAACCAGTTGCCGGACGCCCCAGTTGCGTCGTTCCATGTCCATGAGTACGTAGGCAATATATTGACCGGGGCCATGATAGGTAATGTCACCGCCACGGTCAGTCTTGATGCAGGGAATCTCGCCAGCGGCCGGTGGTTGTTCGTGGGCATTGAGTCCCAGCGTATAAACCGGCCGATGTTGCAGCAGCCATATTTCATCCATGGCATCGGCCTTGCGATGCATGGAAAAATATCTCATTGTCTGCCAGACTGGTTCGTAATCACGCAAACCCATGTCACGAATCCTGACAGTAGACAGCCCTGTCATGACAGTCAGTCTACCTTGCCGTCACGAAAGTCCTGCTTGTATTGCCTGTAGATAGCAAACATTTTTTCATGCATGGCACCGGGCTTGCCGCTGCCCACGGGCTTGCCGTCAATGGTTGTAATCGGCAGGATCTCCTTGGTTGAGCTGGTCAGCCAGACTTCGTCGGCATCAAAGACTTCAGCCTCGGTAATATCCCGTTCTTCCATGGCAACATTATTGGCCTGCGCCAGCTCGACCACCAGGTCGCGGGTAATGCCGGGAAGAATATAGCGACCCTTGCCCGGTGTGGCGATGACGTTGTTCTTGACGATAAATATGTTGCTGGCCGCGCCTTCGGTAAGCATGTGATCGCGTAACAGGATGGCTTCAACGGCGCCTTGTTGCTTGGCCTGTTCCCGCAACATCACTGCGGCAAGCAGGGCAATGGCCTTGATGTCGCAACGTAGCCAGCGGATATCCTCGGCGGTGACAGCATTGACACCGTTGGCCAGGGTGGTGTCATCGGGATACTTGAGCGGAGTTGCATAGGCAAATACCGTCGGCTTGCTTGAAGCCGGGAACACGTGGTCGCGCGGTGCCGGGCCACGGGTAACCTGCATGTAAATGTACTGGTCGCCGCTATCGTCGCCTGCAAGTTTGTCCAGCATGTCGGACCATTGCTGACGCGTCATGTCCAGCGTGATACCCAGTGCCTTGAGGCTGTTGTCCAGGCGTTGCAAGTGATGCTCGAGACGGAATGACCGTCCGCCGAAAACCGGTATGACTTCGTAGACGCCGTCTCCAAAGATGAAGCCACGATCAAAAGCGGAAACCTGTGCCGTGTCAGCCGGAACAAATTCACCGTTGAGATAAACCTGCTTGATGTTATTCATTGTATTCAGCCAGTGGGTTGATAGTAATTGCATGGGGCAGATGCGTTACCGATAAAATTGGGCTGGTACCGCCGCTTGCCTGTTAAAGGTGTCCTGGATCCTGTTCGTGACCGGGTCAGCTGACCCGGTCATTGAAACCGGATTCTAATCGAATCCATCAGTCGACTGAACAGGCCACCTTCATCGATTGGTGCCAATGCCACCAGCGGCGCCTCGACCAGTTGACGGTCTCCGAGCGAGATTTTAAGTGTGCCCAGTGGCTGGCCCCGCCGTACAGGCGCATAGACAGCATGGTCGAATTCCAGGTTGGCCCGGGTTTCGTGATGACGGCCACGGGCGAGGGTCAGGACAATGTCTGAACTGACACCGGCTGCAACCTTGTCCCTTTCGCCCATCCACACCGGGACGTTGGTAATTCCGTGATTGGCCTGGTACAGGCGCCGGGTTTCAAAGCCGGTAAATCCGTATTCCAGCAGTTCCCTGGCCGCATCGGCCTGGTGTTGCGCGTTGTCAGCGCCCAGTACGACCGCGACCAGTCGCATCCCGTCTCGTTCGGCGGAGGCGGCGAGGCAATGCGCCGCGTGTCGCGTTTGCCCGGTTTTCATACCGGTTATATCGGCCATTTGCCAGAGCAGGGCGTTGCGGTTGTGAAATTCCAGTCCGCGGTAGCTGAATATTTTTTGCGAGAACCGGGTGAGTTCACCGGGATGGTCGGCAATCAGTCGCGAGGCCAGGCGGGCCAGGTCACGGGCACTGGAGTGGTGTCCCGGTTGATCGAGTCCGGTGACGTTGGTGAAACGGGTGTTTGACAATCCGAGCTGTTGCGCCCGCGCATTCATTAGCCCTGTCATCGCTGCCTCTGAGCCGGCTAGATGTTCGGCCAGCAGGATCGCGGCATCATTGGCCGAGGCGATAATGATGGCATCAAGCAGCTCGCTGATGCTGATGTGTCCGCTGGCGGCGAGATGTATGCGGGAGCCGGTGGTCTTTACTGGTCTTGCTTCAACTTCGGTGCTGGTTACCGGTTCATTACGCCCGAACTTTTCAAGCGTTTCGAGCGCCAGCATGAGCTTGGTCAGGCTGCCTATGGCCCGTTGCTCGTCGGCATTGTGCTCTGCCAATACCTGGCCGCTGTCGATGTCCATCAACAGCCAGGCCCTGGCCTTGACTGATGGTTCGGCGACAGCGACTTGCATCATGCTGACTATGGATAACAGCATGATTGACAGTGTTGATGTGACGCGGTGCATCATTGCCTGGCCTGCGTTCGGTCAGTCAACAACAATATGACTGTCATGTATTCCCAGTTCTTTGACTTTTTCCGTCAGCCGGTCCAGGGCATTGATATCCGCCAGTGGCCCGATGCGGACTCGATAAAGTGTGCGTCCGGAGGAAGTTGAACCGACAACAAATACCTTGCCGAGATTTGCCGACTTGAGTCGTGACTCCAGTCGATAGGCATTACCGGAATCAGAAAAGGCACCGGTTTGCAGGTAGATTCTGTTGCCTGATGAAACTGTTTTGGCTGGCCTGGCCTGCTGTGCCAAGGTCGGTGGTGCTTCATTACGATAATTGTCGATGTCCACTGCCCGAACTTCAACCACGCCGGTGCCGGTGCCGACAATGCCCAACTGGCTGGCTGCAGAGTAGGACAGGTCGATGAGCCGGTTATGCAGAAACGGGCCACGATCATTGACCCGAACAATCAGTGAGCGCCCGTTATCAAGATTGGTGACATGAACATAGGATGGCAGCGGCAGCGTCTTGTGCGCTGCGCTCAAGGCGTACATGTTGTAGGTTTCGCCGTTTGAAGTGCGCTTGCCATGGAATTTCTTGCCATACCATGAAGCCACACCACGTTCGTGATAACCCTTGGCCGACTTCATTGGTACATAGTGTTTGCCGAACACGGTGTAGGGTTTGTTGCCGCCACGGCTCAACGGTTCATGACGGGGAACAATTTTCTCTACCGAGTGAGGATTGGTTTCAGGCCTGGCATGCGGGCCGTCATCCATGTAATAACCGCCATCGCGTGATGCGCCGCCGAAACAGCCGCCAAGCAGGAATGCCAGGATTGTAGTCACTGCTGCGTGCTTCATTGATTTTCGTTGTACCTGTGTTTGATCATTTGACCCAGTTCCACGACTGCCATGGCGTACTTCGTGCTGCGATTATAACGTGTTATGACAAAAAAGTTATGGAATCCCAGGTGGTAGATGTAGGAATTGCGGCCCCGTAACCTCAGTAATGCAGCGTGCAGGCTGTCGTCTTCCTGATGGGTTTCGGGCAGTACCCCGTCTCTGCGAAGCGCGGAAAGGCTGATTTCGGGCTTGATCGCGTTGCTGTCGTACCATTCGGGCTCACCATTTTCCAGCAACGCCCGGTCTGTAATGGGTTGGTTGCGTTTCCAGCCATGCATCCTGAGATAGTTAGCAATACTGCCAATGGCATCAGTCTCGCTGCCCATGAGATTGATTTTGCTATCGCGGTCAAAGTCCACGGCGTATTGACGATAGCTGCTGGGCAAAAATTGCGGCAGGCCTATGGCGCCGGCATAGGAGCCGGTAACGGAGAGCGGATTGTGTTTCAGCTCCCGGGTCAGGATCAGGAATTGTTCCAGTTCACGACGAAACAGGGCACTGCGCCGGGGATAGGCAAATGCCAGGGTCGACAGTGCGTCAATTACGCGGTATTGGCCAAGATTCACGCCAAACTGGGTCTCGACACCGATAATGCCGAGAATGATTTCAATATCAACGCCATACTGATGTTGCGCGCTTTCCAGTTCGCGCTGCCATTTTTTCCAGAAGTTAACCCCGCGCCTGGCGTTCAGGGCAGTAACAAACTGGTCGCGGTAGGCATGCCAGGGTTTGGCTTCACCCGGTGTATCCATGATGCGCACGATGTCTTCGCGTATTTCCACTTCCTCGAACAGCTGCTCAAGGTCATAAGCATAAAATCCGTGCCTGTCTTCCATTTCCTGGATAAAGCGTACCGCTTCCGGGTAGCGATAAAATTCCAGTGCCCGGGCCGCAGGTGCAGCCAGCCCGATAACTGCCAGGAACGAGAAAACAAAAAGTAAGCGCATTAAACCTGTACGATTTTTCTGTGAGTCTGGATACTCATCAGGATACCAAAGCCGGCCATGAGTGTAACAATGGAACTGCCGCCAAAACTGACAATCGGCAATGGTACGCCTACTACCGGGAGTATGCCGGTTACCATGCCGATGTTGACAAAGAAATAAAAGAAAAAGGTCAGTGCCAGGCTGCCCGCCAGCAGCCGGGTGAATGTGTCCTGGGCGCTGAAACTGATCTGCAGGCCGCGAATTACCACAAACAGGTAAACGCTGAACAGGATCAGGATGCCGAGGAAACCGAACTCCTCGGCGAATACGGCGAAAATAAAATCTGTTGAGCGCTCCGGGATAAAGTCAAGCTGCGCCTGTGACCCGCCACCCCAGCCCTTGCCGTACAGACCGCCGGAGCCAACAGCGATCATGGATTGAATGGTGTGATAACCGGTGCCAAGTGGATCAGCGTTCGGATCAAACAGCGTTAACACACGCTTCTTCTGGTAGTCATGCATATAGAAGTTCCACAGCAGTGGAACAGCTCCGGCGGCAGCCAGTATCGCCGATGTAATCCATTTCCAGTTCATGCCCGCAAGGAACAGTACAAACAAGCCGGCAGTAGCGATCATGATGGCGGTTCCAAGATCCGGTTGCTTGGCAACCATGATTGCAGGCGTCACGATGATGGCCAGGCTGATCAGTACGTGTTTTGGCCTGGGTGGCATCGCGTTTCGTGACAAGAACCATGCAGCCATCATCGGCACGCCAAGTTTCATGATTTCCGAGGGCTGAATCCGGAACAGGCCGAGGTTGATCCAGCGTTGCGCACCTTTACTGGTGACGCCGATGGCCAGCACAATCAACAGCAGGCCGAGCCCTATTCCAAAAATATAGGGAGACCATCTGGACAGGGTTTCCGGCTGCAGCTGGGCAATGGCCAGCATAATGCCGAAGCCGAATGCCAGGCGCATGCCCTGGCCTGCGAGCAGCCGCATGTTTTCACCGCCGGCACTGTAAAGCACGATGAGCGAGCAAAGCGCCAACAGTACAAGACCACTGAAAAGCGGTTTATCAAGATGCAAACGTTGATAGGCGTTCAGTGTGTCACGCATGATTAATGGGCCTCACCGGCTGGTTTGTCCTGTACCGGTGCCGCAGTGTCATCGACAAGGTGGGCATCCATGATCGACCTGGCGATGGGTCCGGCTGCGGCACCACCGGAGCCGCCGTTTTCCACAATTACCGCTACCGCGATGCGCGGGTCCTCGGCAGGCGCAAAGGCGATGAACAGGGCGTGATCCCGAAACTTCTCCGGGGTATTTTCCTTGTCGTAATAGGCGCCCTGGGCAATGGAGCGAACCTGTGATGTACCGGTTTTGCCGGCAATCCGGTAAGGCGCGCCCCAGCCCGCCCGTTGGGCCGTGCCGATGTCGCTATGAACCACGGCCACCATGTCTTCGATGACGCTTTCAATATGCGGTTCCATGGTTGCCGGAATGCGGCCAGTGATTTTTGCGGCTACCGGGTAGTGCTCACCGCTGCTGGCGTCCGTATAGCTTTTGACCAGAGCAGGTTTCATCCGTAGCCCGCGATTGGCCATGGTGGCAGCGGCATTGGCCAGCTGCAGCGGTGTGGCCAGCATCATGCCCTGGCCGATGCCGTTCATAATGGTTTCGCCCGGGTACCAGGTGCCACCGATGGATTCTTTCCATTCCTTTGTCGGAATCAGGCCGGTGGGCTCATCATCGAGATCAATTGTTGTATGAGAACCCAGGCCGAATGCAGCCAGTCCTTCTTTCATTCTCTGGTTGCCCAGCTTTTGGGCCAGTCGATAGAAATACACGTCGCAGGATTGGGCAATGGCCTTGCGCATACTGGTGGCGCCGTGACCGTCACGTTTCCAGTCTCGGAACCGGTGGCTGTCGCCCGGCAAGGTAAACGAGCCGAAGCAGTTTTCCGATGTGTTTCGTGACAACAGTCCCGAGCCGAGTGCCGCCAGGGCCAGGAACGGTTTGATTGTCGAGCCTGGAGCGTAGCGACCCCCCAGTGCGCGATTGATGAGCGGCTTGGAGGGATCCTTCAACAGGGCCTGGAAACTTTCAGTGTCAATTCCGTCTACAAAAGAGTTAGGGTCGTACATGGGTGTGCTGGCAAAAGCCAGGACGGCGCCGGTTCTGGGTTCGATGGCAACTGCTGCACCACGTTTGCCGGCGAGAGCGGTTTCAGCAGCCCGTTGCAGTTTCATATCCAGGTTCAGCTGAAGATTGAGCCCTGCGCGGGCCGGGTTGCGATCGACAATATTGACAATACGACCGTGGGCATTGATTTCGGCCTTGATGTTGCCGACGGTACCCAAAAGAACGGATTCATGTGATGACTCGACACCGAGCTTGCCGATATGGTTGGTGCCGCGATAGGCGGTGGCGTCAATATTCTGGATATCACGGTCGTTGATCCGGCCTACATAGCCCAGCAAATGCACGGCAGATTCACCTTGCGGGTAATAGCGCTGCAAGCGTGCGTGCAGTTCCACGCCGTTAAGGTAGGGCCGGTTGACGGCAATGTGCCCGGCTTCTTCATCGCTGAGATGGGTTCTGAGTTGCAGGCTCTCAAATCTTGGTCGTTCACGAAGCTGGCGTCGGAAACGCTTGATATCCGCGGGTGTCAGGGTGATCAGCTTGCCCAGCGAGTCGAGCAGCTGTTCCATGTCATCCACCTGTTCCGGGGTCACTTCGATGGTGTAGATAGAGAAGTTTTTGGCCAGAACAACACCGTTTCGATCGAATATGCTGCCGCGAACCGGGGGCAGCGCGACCGGGTTGATCCGGTTTTTCTGGGACAGGGTTTCGTAATGACTGTGACTGATGATCTGCAGGTAGACCAGCCTGCTCAGCAGGATGAGTGTTAACAGCAGCACAAACGCGCCGGCAATGGTGATGCGTTGCGTGAAAATACGTGTTTCACGGAAGTGATCTTTTATGGGTATATCGAGCATTGTCGATCAGGCAAACCTGCGGCGCAGGTTGCGCAAGACTGTGGACAAGACCGGCCACAGTGCTGCACCGACTATAATGGTAAACCATAATTTTCCTGGCGCATCTGCCTGCCCGCCAATGGTCCGGACCCAGATGATGATAATATGGTTAATCGTCAGCAGCAGTCCGACTACCAGCGCCTGTTGCCAGGGCGGATAGATGCGGACACGCAGATGCAGTTTCAGCACCAGGAAAGCCAGCAGTGTCTTGGCCAGGGCGTGCTGGCCAAGCATCGAACCATAAACCACGTCCAGTAACAGCCCCGCAAACCAGCCGGTGCCTATGCCAATTCGCTCGGGCAGAACAAGGCACCAGTAGATCAGTACCAGCGCCACCCAGTCCGGGCGCAATGGATCGAGCCAGTCGGGACCGGAAATGCTGGCCAGGATAAAGGCAATAACAAAACTTCCGGCAATCCCCAGTCTTCGCTTGTTATCCAGCGTCATGGCTTGTCGGCCCCCGGTTTTGTGGCGGCATCCAGTTGTGGCCAGATCAGCAAAACTTCCTTGTAGTTGTTCAGTTGTGCCGCCGGAGTTGCTGCCACCAGCAGGTGGGGTTCGTTGGGGTCATGCTTGATTGATCGGATCTGGCCGACAGGATAGCCGGGAGGAAACCGTCCGCCCATGCCCGACGTAATGAGTGCATCGCCTTCGCGTACGTCAGCGGAGTTGGTCAGGTAGGGTAATGCCAGCCCGTTGTCGGTACTGTTGCCTACAGCAATAGTGCGCAGACCGTTTCTCATGACCATGACCGGTATGGCATGACCGGGGTCGGTAATCAGTGTGACCGTACTGTTGACTGCGCCTACCTGCGTCACCTGGCCGACTATGCCGTGAGCATCTATTACCGGCTGACCGCGATAGACATTTTTGTTCAGCCCGCGGTCTATAATGATGGTCTGGGTGTAGGGGTCGGGGTGGACTTTCAGGAGCTCCGATACCATGGCTTTGCTGGTCACGCGTTCGGCTGAATCCAGTAATAGCCTCAGTCGCTTGTTTTCTTCTTCAAGTGCATCCAGTTGCTGCAGCCGCGCCAACAGCAATGGCCGCTCCTGTTTCAGCTTGTCATAGTCTTCATGGAAGCTGGTGTTGCTGAGCAGGTTTTCCGAAATCGTGGCATACATGATGCCCGGGATCGCGGCAACAACCTGGATCGGGTAGACAACCACAGACAACGCAGCCCGAATCCGGCCCATGTGTTCACCACGTTGATCCAGGCTGATCAGCGCGATGGAAAGCACGACAAAAATCACCAGTCTTGGTAGCAGAGATTGGCCGGTATTGAACGGCTTGTCTCGGCCCAGTGTTTGATCCATGCGCATCGGGGTTACCCCTGTGTTGAGCCGGCCTGTGCAGGCCTATTCATACAGGAAGACGTCGCCCAGTGTTTCCGCTTCTTCCAGGGCCCGGCCACAACCCCGGACCACGCAGGTCAGCGGGTCTTCGGTGGTAATAATGGGCAGGCTGGTTTGTTCGGCCAGCAGTCGATCCAGGTCGCGCAGCAGCGCGCCGCCGCCGGTCAATACCAGGCCTTTTTCGGCCACGTCGGCGCCCAGTTCCGGTGGCGTTTTTTCCAGTGCGGTCTTGATGGCCTGGACAATACCGATCAGGCATTCCTGCAGGGCCTCGTTCATTTCCTTGCTGGTGACCGTCAGGGTGCGCGGCACGCCGTCGGCAATGTGGCGACCCTTGATTTCCATTTCCCGGTGTTCGGAATCCTTCCAGGCGGTGGCAATGTCTTTTTTGACTTTTTCAGCCGTGGCTTCACCGATCAGCAGGCCGTACTTGCGACGAACGTAGGCGATAATGGCCTCGTCCATCTTGTCGCCGGCAATGCGCAGCGAGTGGGCGTAAACCACGCCGCCCAGGGAAATGACCCCGACTTCCGAAGTACCACCGCCGATATCCAGTACCATGGAGCCGGTCGGGTCCGCGATAGGCAGGTCAGCACCGACGGCTGCAGCCATGGGTTCCTCAATCAGGTAAACCTCGCGCGCGCCGGCGGCCATGGCGGATTCGCGGATGGCGCGGCGTTCCACCTGGGTGGAGCCGCAAGGCACGCAGATGACGATGCGCGGGCTGGGCTGGAACAGGCGATTTTCGTGAACCTTACGGATGAAATATTTCAGCATTTCTCCGGTAACCGTAAAATCGGCAATAACGCCTTCTTTCATGGGCCGGATGGCTTCGATATTGCCGGGGGTGCGGCCGAGCATGCGCTTGGCCTCCATGCCCACGGCCAGGATGGAGCGCTGGTTGCGGCCCATTCCCTGGCGAATGGCTACCACCGAGGGCTCGTTCAGCACGATTCCCCTGTCTTTGGCGTAAATCAATGTATTGGCGGTGCCCAGGTCGATGGCCAGGTCGCTGGAGAACATACCGCGAAACTTTTTGAACATGGGTGAGAAATCCTGCTGTCATCTAATTATATTAAGTGGGCCAACTCTAGCAATCCGGGCATACGGGTTCAACCAAAACTCCTATTATGATAATTTGCGCCTTTCCTCACCTATGGTGCTGATCACAATGTCGTCAAAAGCAGTTCAGTTGGGTCGTGAAGAAGTGGCGAAAATCGCTCACCTGGCCCGGCTCGAGATGAATGATAAGGAGGCCGAGGCCTATGCCGGTAGCCTGTCACAGATACTCGGGCTCATTGAGCAGATGAATGCCGTCGATACCACCGGTATTGCGCCGATGGCACACCCGCGTGATGCCGTATTGCGTTTGCGTGAAGATGTTGTGACTGAAGAAAACCAGCGAGACAGGTTTCAGGCCGTGGCCCCGGAAACGGAAAATGGCCTGTTTCTCGTTCCCAAGGTTATTGAGTGAGCGCGAACCCTATTCACGCCTGCAGGAAGCCCTGATCCATGCCGTATCGTAAAACCGTCAAGCAATTGTCCGATGCCTTGGCTGCCGGAGAACTGTCCAGTGTCGAATTGACCCGGGCCTATCTGGACCGCATAGGCGCCAACAAGGCCATTAACGCCTTCATCACTGTTGATGAGGAGCAGGCCCTGGCCCAGGCGCGCGAGGCTGATGCCCGACGCGCTGCCGGCAATGCCACCGCCATGACCGGTATCCCGGTGGCGCAGAAAGACATCTTCTGTACGGATGGCTTGTTGACCACCTGTGGCTCGAAAATCCTGTCCAATTTTGTTTCGCCCTACGACGCCACCGTCATCGCCCGGTTCAGGCAGGCCGGTGCCGTGACCCTGGGCAAGACCAACATGGACGAATTTGCCATGGGCTCATCCAACGAAACCTCGTTTTACGGAAACGTGCAAAACCCGTGGAATACGAAACTCGTGCCCGGCGGCAGTTCCGGTGGTTCCGCCGCCGCGGTGGCGGCGCGACTGGCGCCGGTTTCAACCGGTACCGATACCGGCGGCTCGATCCGGCAACCGGCGGCCTTTTGCGGTATTACCGGGCTGAAACCCAGCTACGGCCGGGTATCGCGTTTCGGCATGATTGCTTTTGCCTCCAGTCTCGACCAGGCCGGGCCGATGGCGCAAAGCGCCGAGGATGCGGCGCTGATGCTCAATGTCATGTGCGGCTTTGATGAGCGTGATTCGACCTCGCTGAACGAGGAGGTGCCCGATTTTACCACCGGCCTCGGCCATGACCTGAAAGGTCTGAAGATTGGTCTGCCGGAAGAATTTTTTGGCGATGGCCTGAACGATGAAGTGCGTGCCGCCGTGGACGCGGCCATTGCCGAGTATAAAAAGCTGGGCGCCGAGGTAGTTTCCATCAGCCTGCCCAACAGCAACCTGGCAGTACCGTGTTATTACGTGCTGGCACCGGCTGAAGCGTCGAGCAACCTGTCGCGGTTTGACGGTGTCCGGTTTGGTTACCGCGCGCCGGAATATACCGATCTCATGGATATGTACAAAAAAACCCGCGCCCAGGGCTTTGGTGCCGAGGTCAAGCGCCGCATCATGATTGGCACCTATGCCTTGTCGGCAGGCTATTACGACGCCTATTACGTCAAGGCCCAGAAACTGCGTCGATTGATTGCCGAGGACTTCAGGCAGGCGTTTGAGCAATGTGATGTAATCATGGGCCCGACCACGCCGACGACAGCTTTTGCCATTGGCGACAAGACCGATGACCCGGTGGCCATGTACCTGAACGATATTTATACCATCTCGGTCAACCTGGCCGGCCTGCCGGGCATGTCAGTTCCTGCCGGGTTTGACAGCAAGGGACTGCCTATTGGTTTGCAGATTATCGGGCCGTACCTGGCCGAAGCGAAGCTGCTCAACGTGGCGCATCAGTATCAACAAGTTACCGACTGGCATACGCGTATGCCGGCGGCGTTTGAGTGAGGTCAGGCGCATGGAATGGGAAACCGTCATCGGCCTTGAGGTGCATGTGCAGCTCACTACCCAAAGCAAGATTTTTTCCGGTGCATCCATCCGGTATGGTGCCGAACCCAATACCCAGGCCTGTGCTGTCGACCTGGGATTGCCGGGCGTATTGCCGGTGATGAACGAAAATGCCGTGCGCAAGGCGGTCAAGTTCGGCCTTGCCATCGGCGCGAAAATCAATCATCGCTCGGTATTTGCACGAAAGAATTACTTTTACCCGGACCTGCCCAAGGGCTACCAGATTTCGCAGTTCGAGCTGCCCATTGTTGATCGCGGCAGCCTGACCATCGAAGTGAACGGTGAAGAGAAGGTTATCGGTGTTACCCGCGCCCATCTTGAAGAAGATGCCGGCAAGTCATTGCACGAGGATTTTCATGGCATGACCGGCATTGATCTGAATCGCGCCGGTACGCCGTTGCTGGAAATCGTTTCCGAGCCGGATATGCGCAGCCCGCAGGAAGCTGTCGCCTATCTCAAGAAGCTGCACGAACTGGTGCGCTACCTGGAAATCTGTGATGGCAATATGCAGGAAGGTTCATTCCGCTGCGACGCCAATGTCTCGGTCAGGCCGAAAGGCCAGAAAGAATTCGGTACCCGTGCCGAGCTGAAAAATATCAACTCGTTCCGGTTCATAGAAAAGGCCATCGAGTTCGAGGTAGAGCGCCAGATCGATGTCATTGAAAACGGTGGCCAGGTTGTGCAGGAAACGCGTCTTTACGACTCGGTGAAAGACGTTACCCGTTCCATGCGCAGCAAGGAGGAAGCCAACGATTACCGGTACTTCCCTGACCCGGACCTGCCGCCCATGGATATCGATGAACGTTTTATCGAGGCTGTACGCAAGACCTTGCCGGAGCTGCCCGATGCCAAGCGTGCACGCTTTATCCGGGATTACGAGTTGTCTGAATACGATGCCGGCGTACTGACTGCCAGCCGGGATATGGCCGATTATTTTGAATCGACGGTCAAGGCCGTCGGTGGCGAAGCCAAGCTGGTAGCCAACTGGATGACAGGCGAATTGAGCGGCTACCTCAACAAGGATGGTCGCGATATTATTGATTCACCGGTAACAGCAGAAATGCTCGCCGGGCTGGTGCACCGTATTGCCGATAACACCATTTCCGGCAAGATTGCCAAGAGTGTTTTTGAGGCCATGTGGAACGGTGAGGGTGATGCCGATACGGTTATCGACAAAAGGGGTCTGAAGCAGATTACCGATACCGGCGCCATTGAAAGCCTGGTCGACGAAGTCATCGCTGCAAACCCGGAACAGGCACAACAATATCGTGATGGCCAGGAGAAACTGCTCGGTTTCTTTGTCGGCCAGATTATGAAAGCATCCGCGGGCAAGGCGAACCCCGGGCAGGTTAACCAGTTGTTGAAGCAAAAGCTCAAGGCTTAGGGCACTTCCAACACAATGCTTCAAGCAATGCAGGAGTCAAGGCATGCCACTTCGTGAAGAATTTGAATCCAGCGGCAACTGGTTGTTCCGCTGGCGCAGTTACCTGCCACTGGTGATGGTGGCACTGTTTTTTGTCTCGCTTTACGCCTACGAGTTTCCCGGTGGCAGTGAGTACCTGGCGCACATGTGGGAAGCTGTCTGTCTGGCGGTCAGTTTCTTCGGCCTGGCGGTCCGGGTCTTTACCATTGGCCACACCCCCAAGGGTACTTCCGGTCGCAATACCCGTCAGCAAGTGGCCGAAACCGTCAATACCACGGGTATTTATTCGACCGTGCGCCACCCGTTGTATGTAGGCAATTTTTTCATGATTCTCGGCCTGGCCATGTACCTGTTCCTGTGGTGGCTGGTGGTGATTTATGTGCTGGCCTTCTGGGTGTACTACGAGCGCATCATGTTTGCCGAGGAAGAGTTCCTGCGCAAAAAGTTTGGCGAACAGTATGAATCGTGGGCGAGCCGGACACCGGCGTTTATTCCGCGACTGGGAAGTTACGTCAAACCCAATTTGCCGTTTTCCCTGCGCAATGTTTTGCGCCGCGAGTACAACGGTTTTTTTGCCATCATGTTGCTGATGTTTGCCCTGGAGCTGGCCGGTGACTGGGTAGTGACCGGCAAGCTGGCCATGCAATTGCACTGGCAGGTGTTAATGGCGATAAGTGTCGCCATATGGGCAGGACTGAGGCTGCTGAAGAAATTCACCAGGGTGTTGAATGTCGACGGCCGCTAACCGGACCCTTGACGAGGCCGGGTGTTGAGTATTGCGCAACCGCCGCGCAGAAATTCGGATTCGACAATGACGTCATCTGCTACTAAAATATTGGCCTGATTCAACAATCGATTTGCAGTACTTACTTTTACCACTTTACAGGGGGGGGAGATAATGAAAGCAGGAATTGTTCGCAAACTATCCGCACTGGCACTGGCCGGACTTTTGTTCGGCTGTGGACCGGAAGGCGATGACGGCCTGGCCTACATGTCATTTGACTGGTCAACAGCAGCCCACGGCTGGACATTCACAACTACCAACGTCTCACTGCCATCCACGATCATCCGGAACTCGGAATACCAGGTACAGCCGGGCTCCTACGCCATGAGCATCTGGGGTGCGTCTGGATGCAATAGTTACTACCTGTCCTACACGATTACGGTCGACGAAGGCGACGCTGGCCCGCATCCGCTGATCGTTGGCGCGGACGGTGACGACACGTACTATGACGTGTACGTCTGGTGCTTCTCAGCGCCTGACCTCTACATTTCCGGCGAAGACGTCAATGCTCCGGAACTGCTGTCGCTCAAATCAAGCAACAATGACGTTGCCCACGAAGTCGTGGACCAGATGTCTGTTGGCGTTATGGCTGCCACGCCGGTGAAGACCATCAGCAAGGTCTCTGGTGGCTACCGCCTGGAAGCAGAAATCTACGAAGTTAAGTAATCGGCCCAGGCTTAAAGCCTGTTCCGGCAACGGCCCGCCTTCGGCGGGCCGTTTGCTTTGGTGCCCCTGAATGACTTGGCGGGCTGGCCCGACCGGCAGCGTTTGCGATCAATGCCAGATTGGCGCAAAGTAGTGCCACCACGAAATCGGGAGCGCGCCATGCTTGATCGCAAGTCCCACTGGGAGCAGGTATACCAGGACAAAAATCCGACCGAGGTCAGCTGGTTCCAGGTAAAGCCTTCAGTGTCGCTGGAGTTGATTGCCGGAACCGGTATCGACAAGCATGCATATATTATTGACGTCGGTGGTGGTGCCTCCAGTCTTGCCCGGTATCTGCACGATGCCGGTTATCACAAGCTCGCTGTTCTGGATATTTCCGCCCATTCGCTGCAATACGCACGCAAACTCATGGCCGCCCATGCTGATGAGGTGGAGTGGCTGGAGCAGGATGTGACGCAGTTTGTTCCCGGCCACGCCTATACGCTGTGGCATGATCGTGCCGTGTTTCATTTCCTGACCGAGGAAGCGGATCGCCAGCGATATGTCGATGTGCTGAGGCGCGTCCTGGCCCGGGGCGGTCATGTGATTATTGCGACCTTTGCCATAGGTGGCCCGGCCCGTTGCAGTGGCCTGGACATTGTGCAATACGATGCCGACAAGTTGCTGGCGGTATTGGGTGATGGTTTCGACCTGATGCAGCAGGTTGCCGAAGAGCATGTGACACCGAGTGGTAAAAACCAGGAGTTCCGTTATTTTTACCTGCGCTACCGTCCATGAAATCGTGCTTCAGCTGTCACTGGCTGGAGCAACAAATCCTTTCTGAATTGAAATCCTTGTGGGGCGTTTATGGCGGCATATATCGTTGTTCGTATGAAAGTGGATGACCCGGCGTTACTGAAGGCCTACCAGGCAGCCACGCCCGCGGTGATTGCGCAATACAAGGGCAGGTTTATTGTTCGGGGCGGCAAAACCGTAACGCTCGAGGGTCCGGAGGAATCACGCCGTATTGTCATTATCGAGTTCCCGACGCTGGCGGATGCCGAGGCATTTTTCCATTCCCCGGAATACGCCGAGGCACGCAAGCTTCGCGATGATGTTTCAAGCGCCGAGTTTATCGCTGTTGAAGGAATAAGTTGAAAACCGAGCTTTCAACATTTCTGGTCAGGCAAGGCAAGGAGGTCCGGGCCCGGGAATGGATGGCCGTGCTTGTTTCCCGGCAGGCAGCGTGTGTTGATACCCTGGCACGGGAGAAAATGGTCATTGAATCAGTTTTCATGCTGGAACAGGCCGGCCGGCTGTATTTGACCTGGTATTCCGTGCAAAAGCCGGGGCATGAGACACCGGTATCTTCCGGGCATGACGTTGATCGGGAACACGTGTCTTTCTGGCAGGAATGTGTTGAAGAAGAAGTTGCCGATTATCAGCACGCGGTGAGTTTTGTTCCTGGCGAGTTGAATAAAGCAATGGATAAACTTTATACCTGAAAATTATTTATCGATTTTATATCTAGACCTGGACCCAGGCGTGAAAACATTCATATACCATCTTGTTCCTGTTCGTCAGGACATGCTCAGAGACGGGCCCGATCCGGATGAAGCGTTGATAATCAGTGAGCATTTCCGGTATTTGAAACAATTGTGCGATGACGGTGTTGTACTCACCGCCGGTCGAACCGACACAGTGGATGAACATACTTTCGGTGTTGTTATACTTGAAGCTGAGTCTGAATCGATTGCCAGGGACATTATGAGGAAAGACCCGGCAACCCTGCACGGTATTATGCATGCGAGCCTGTATCCGTTTCGCCTTGCCTTGTGGTCGGATACCGGTCCTTCCGGTGTTGAATGAATTTGTCCCGCGCGGCATCTATACTGTTTCAGTATCTGCCAAATATTTATATGAATAATGAGCCGACATGAGTGAGCACCACGACATACTGGAGTCGCTGAACCGCCGGTTGACGCTGAAACAAAAGGTGCTTGCCGCCCATGAATCGGTCAAGCAACTGCTGCCGTTTATCGCCCGGATCGCGATAACGCTTTACGACCCGGAAACCCGGGTATTGAAGACGTATTTGCACAGTTCTGATGATAATGCCGACCCGCTCTCCAACTACCAGGCATTAATTGATGAAGCACCCTCTCTGAAAGCCATGCTGGACAAGGGCCTGCCGCGGGTAATCAATAATATGGTGACGCTGGAAAACGGCAAACATGAACATACCCGGCGCATTGGCCGGTTTGGCTACGCAGCCAGTTACACCTTGCCCATGTTCAGCGAGGGAGATTTTGTCGGCTTTATCTTTTTCAATTCCTCGAAACCCGATGTGCTGACTGAACCGGTGCTGGCACAACTGGATATTTTTGGCCACATGCTGGCGTTAATGGTGATCAATGAGATCAATTCCATTGATACGTTGTCCGCAGCAGTCAAAACTACCGGGAGAATCACCCATCAACGAGACCCGGAAACCGGCAGTCATCTTGATCGCATGTCGCGCTACAGTCTGCTGATTGCGCGGACCCTGTCAGGAAAATTCAGCCTGGACGATGATTATATCCAGCACCTGTTCATGTTCGCGCCGCTGCATGATATTGGCAAGGTTGTTATCCCGGATCGTGTACTTCTGAAACCCGGGCCGCTGGATGATGAAGAAGCCGTCATCATGAGAACCCACTCAACAAGGGGCAGGGAGATGATCGACGACATGATTGCCAATTTTGGAATGGAAAATATCCAGCATATCGATTTGCTCAGAAACATTGCCCACTATCATCACGAAGCGGTTAATGGCACGGGTTATCCCGCGGGACTGTCGGGATCGGCGATTCCCATTGAGGCACGAATTGTCGCCGTGGCTGATGTATTTGATGCGCTCACCAGTGAGCGCCCCTATAAAAAAGCATGGTCCAATGAAGATGCCGTCAACTTGCTGGAGCAGTTGGCCGGCGAGAAGCTTGACCGTGATTGCGTGGAGGCACTGCTGCAAAATATGGACGAAGTCTTGCGTATACAGAGCCAGTTCAGCGAAGACATTTATGGTTAACCGGGGGTCAACCAGGGTCATACCAGTTTAAACCGGGACACAAGGAGGTTGTGATGAATTATCTTGTAGCAGGAATGCTTTTATTCGTGATGTGTCATGGATTTACTGCCATGCGCAGCGCCCGCCAGGAACTGATTAACCGCATTGGCGAAATGCCTTACCGGGGCATGTATTCCGTGATTTCAATTTTTGCCATTGGATTGATTATTGTCGGCATGCGTAATGTCGAGCCGGTTTACCTGTGGACACCGCCTGGCTGGGCGCAGCAACTAACCGGCTTGATGATGATGCTCAGCTTCATCCTGGTTATCGCCAACAGGGCAAAAACCAATATCAAGCGTTATAGCCGTCACCCCATGTCGTGGGGGATTATTGCCTGGGCTATCGGCCACCTGTTCAGCAACGGCAAGCTGTCATCGTTAATTCTGTTTGGTGGTATGGCGACCTATTCACTGTTTGCCATGTGGTCGGCCGATCGTCGTGGCAAGCCGCCACGCCCGCAACCAGTGCCCTATAGTCGCGATGCAGTACTGGTCGCTATCGGCGTAGCGGTGTTTGCAGCCGTGCGGATGATTCATCCCTGAAGATTCGGAGTCTCGGCCTGGTTGGCCGGCAACCAGTCGAAGGCGATGATGCCGTCGGCAATCAATACAATCGCAATCAGCCACAGCGTATAGCGCAATGCAGCCAGGTAGGCTGCGGTGTCCATGCGACGACGCAGGCGCATGCCAATCCATAGCGACAACAGGATAGCCGGCAGTGCCCAGGCGGACAGCCCGACAATATTCCAGTCCAGTTGCCGGTTGGCGAGAAACCCGGCTACCTGGCCACTCTTGCTGATAAGAAACGTGAAGTTGAACGCGGCCACGACCAGTAACGGATTCATGCGTGTGTACAGTGCGTAGACAACAATGGCCGGCGCCATGGTATTGGTGAGTCCGCCCATCAGGCCGAGACTGGCACCGAATAACGCCATCAGCCAGCGGGGTACGTTGCGCTCGATTGCTGCCGCAGGCAGCTTGTCCGCGACCAGGTAAATCATCATAACCACGGCCAGTATCAATCTCAGCGGTTTCGGGTCGAGGCCAAACATGATCTGGGTGCCGGCGATGCTGCCGATAATGGTGAATACCGGGATCGGCCAGTAGCGAACAAAGGCTTCACGCCAGTGTTTTTCGCCGGCGATGCTGGCAATGTTAATGCTGAGCGTGGGCAACAGGGTCAGCAGCACAACGACAGGCAGCGGGTAGAGCAGGATCAGCGCGGGCGTTGAAAACATCGGGAATCCAAAGCCCAGTACGCCGTGAATAAAGGCGCCCAGTACAAGCACGGGCAGGAAAGCTAGATCCATAAGGGTTTTCGCATATTCAGTTTGTCGCTGTCCTGCTGGCTGTAAGAAATTGATAATGCGCCTGTTTTTGAGCCAGCTCAATAAATCCACAGCTTGTGGTGTGTATTGTTTTTCTTCCGTGACTGAATTTGGGGTGGCACGCGATCAATCTTCGTACAATAATGTAACAAACAAAAACCGGCGCGTATTGCAGCCGGCTTTATTCAACCACAAACAATACAGAGGGCAAGGCGTTATGAAAACTCCATTTCGACTCGTTATAGCGGCAGTATTGGCTCTGGCAGCAATACCGGGCTATGCCGCAGAATATACCATCAAGTTTTCCCACGTGGTTGCGCCCAATACACCAAAAGGCAAGGCGGCTGACCTGTTCGCCGAACTGGTGGACAAAAAGACCAAGGGCCGCGTGAAAGTGGAAGTGTTCCCCAATTCCCAGCTTTACAATGACAACAAGGTGCTGGAAGCAATGCGCCTGGAATCCAGCAAGACCACGGGTTATATGGCGGCACCGAGCCTGTCCAAGTTCGTGAAGTTCTCCGATACGCTTCAGGCCTTTGACTTGCCCTACCTGTTCAGTGACATGAATGATGTGCACAAGCTCGTGGACTCGCCGATCATGGACCGTATGACTTCCGGCCTGGACAGCAAGGGCCTGCATGCGCTGACTGTCTGGGACAATGGCATGAAAGTATTCTCCACCAAGGGCGGCGCGCCACTGAAGAAATCTCCGGCTGATTTCAAGGGCAAGAAATTCCGTATCCAGTCCTCTGATGTGGCCAGTTCCATGATTACCCACCTCGGTGGTACACCGCAGAAGTTGCCGTTCAAGGAAGTCTATACTGCACTGGCGCAGGGTGTTGTCGACGGCCAGGAAAATGCCTGGTCCAACATCTACTCAAAGAAATTCCATGAAGTTCAGGACTACATCTCCGTGTCCAATCACTCATACCTTGGCTACCTGATGGTGGTGAGCAGCGAGTTCTGGAAAGGGTTGCCGAAAGATGTGCGTGAACAGGTTTCGTCAGCCCTGAAAGAAGCCACCGCTGCCAACCGCAAGTATGCCGCAGAAGCTGATACCGAAGATCGTCAGAAGATCGAAAAAGCCGGCTATGCCAAGGTTGTCGACATGAGCAAGGCCGAACGTGCCGCCTGGCGCAAGGCCACCGAACCGGTCTGGGCCGAGTTCCGTGACAAGATTGGCGCCGACCTGATCGATGACATTAACAAGCTGCTCGGACGCTGATCGCAGATCCGCGGCTGGCTGCTTGCATTAATAATGAATAGCATAAATCGTTATATCGATGTCTTCGAGAAGTACACGATAACAGTCGGGTTCGCAGTTGCCACGCTGGTATTGTTTACCAACGTGGTACTGCGTTACGTATTCAATACCGGCCTGTTGTGGGCGCTGGAATTTGTGCAGTACGTGTTTGCCTGGGTAGTGCTGATTGGTGCCGCCCATGGCGTCAAGGTCGGCATTCATCTCGGTATTGATATCCTGCTGGAAAAACTGCCGCCTGTCTTGCGACAGACACTGCTGAGAATTGCGGTGGTTATTTGCATCGCCTTTGTTGCCATAGTCGATTACGAAGCTTTTCGGTACATGATCAGGATTTACCAGTGGGGTGATCTGACCGAAGACCTGCGTATTCCGCAGTGGATTCCGTATATCGCCATTCCATTGGGCATGACCTTGATGCTTTACCATTTCCTGGTGCTGGCCTGGGATATTTTCCGGGGCCGGCGTGACAGCATTCATGCCAGGGAATCGCACCGTAAACTGGAGGAGCTGGAGCAATGACAGTTACCCTGCTCTTTATCGGTTTGCTGCTTTTGTTGTTGATTGGCGTGCCTATCGCCATCAGCCTGGGCGCCAGCAGCCTGGCTTACGTGTTGCTGGCTACCGAGGATTCGCCGGTGGTTATCGCTCAGAAACTGTTCGATACCATGGAACACACGACGTTGCTGGCAATCCCGTTTTTCATATTGTCGTCTCATTTCCTGACCACCGGCGGTGTTTCTGCACGGCTGATCGAATTCGCCAAGTCCATGGTTGGCTGGGCGCACGGCGGACTGGCCATGGCCGGCGTTGTCGCCTGCATGTTGTTTGCCGCCATATCGGGCTCGTCACCGGCAACAGTGGTGGCCATCGGTTCGATCATGATTCCGGGCATGATTCGGGCCGGCTACACGCCGCAATACTCGGTAGGTGTAATTGCTACCGCCGGCAGCATGGGCATCCTGATTCCGCCATCCATCCCGATGATTGTCTATGCTGACGCCGTTGAAGAGTCAGTCGGCAAAATGTTTATTGCCGGTATTCTGCCGGGCTTGTTAATGGGCACGTTGCTGCTGCTGGCAACCTGGGTGACTGCACGTCGCATGAATATGCCGCGTGAACCGTGGCAGGGCGTTGGCCACTTTTTCAAATCATTTGGTCGCGCCTTTTCCGGCCTGTTTCTCATATTTATTGTCGTTGGCGGTATTTACGGCGGTGTATTTACTCCGACCGAAGCAGCAGCCGTGGCTGCCGTGTATTCGGCCTTTATTGCCTTGTTCGTACACAAGGATATGACCTTGGCTGATGTACCAAAGGTCATGCTTGATTCGGCCAAGATGACAGCGGTAATCATGTTTATTATTGCCTGCGCAATGATCTTCGCGCATGTATTGACCGAACAGCAGGTACCGCAGAATCTCTCGAAAATGGTTATCGAGCATAACCTCAGCCCATCCATGTTCCTGCTGATGGTGAACGTGATCCTCTGGTTCGCCGGTGACTTTATGGAGCCCAGTTCGATACTGCTGATCCTGTCGCCGTTGTTCCATCCTATCGCCCTGAACCTGGGTATAGATCCGATCCATCTCGGCATCATTATGACGACCAATATGGAAGTCGGCATGATTACGCCACCGGTAGGGCTTAATCTTTATGTTGCCGCCGGTCTCACCGGCATGAGTCTTGGCCAGGTCACGCGTGCCGCGCTGCCGTGGATGGCGGTATTGATTGTCGCCCTGATAATTATCACCTATGTACCCTGGTTCAGCCTGTACCTGGTCGGCCTGATGTTCTGACGAACACCAATGGATCTCGCGCTATACCAGGTAGACGCATTCGCTGATCAGGTCTTTGAAGGAAACCCGGCAGCTGTGTGCCCGCTTGATACATGGTTGCCTGATGCTGTCATGCAGGCCATTGCCGCCGAGAACAACCTCTCGGAAACAGCCTTTTTTGTTCGAGAAGCGGACAACTACCACATTCGCTGGTTCACGCCTGTTGCCGAGGTGGATTTGTGTGGCCACGCGACCCTGGCCAGTGCCCATGTCTTGTTCCATGTTACCGGGATTGACAGTGATACCATTGTATTCAACTCACGAAGTGGCGAGCTGAAAGTCAGGCAGCAGCAAGATCGACTGGAACTGGATTTTCCGGCACAACCGGGAAGTCCTCGACAATGCCCCGAGATCCTGCAGCAGGCATTTGGCCGCAAGCCGCTCATCTGCCTGCGATCGGAAGATTATATCTTTGTGCTTGAGAATGAGCAGCAGGTACTTGCGGCTGCGCCTGATATGGTCATGCTCCGTTCGCTTGACGGGCGAGGCGTAGCCATTACTGCGCCAGGACAACACCATGATTTTGTCGCGCGATTCTTTGTGCCCAAGCTCGGCGTGGATGAAGACCCGGTAACCGGTTCCATTTATACACAACTGGTTCCTTACTGGGCTGACGTATTGGGCAAGACAAAACTTGCCGCGAGACAGCTGTCCAGACGTGGCGGCAATGTTTACTGCGAACTGGCCGGTGATCGAGTCAGGATTGCCGGTGGTGCAAGACTTTATATGCAAGGAACAATATGCCTGTAGCCAGTTCGCGTTCGCAGATCCTGAACTGTACGTGGTTTGCACGGGAGCTGTATGTCGAAGCTGATTGATTTGAGCCACACCATTGAAGACGGGCTGGTTACCTACAAGGGCTTGCCGGCGCCACTGGTTTGCGATTACATGAGTCGCGAAGCATCAAGATCAATTTACAGCGAAGGCACATCATTTCATATTGGCCGTATCGATATGGTTGCCAATACCGGTACCTATCTTGATGCACCATTTCATCGCTATGAAGACGGCAAGGATGTATCCGAGTTGGCGCTTGAGTCCGTAGCCAGTCTCGACGCCATCAGGATAGTGACAGGCCCTGACGTGCCTGCGATCACTGCCGATATGCTGAAACCCGTGGATGTGAACGGCAAGGCAGTATTGATCCAGACTGACTGGTCACGACACTGGAATACCGAACAGTATTACGAAAATCATCCTTACCTTACCGAGGGCGCCGCCATATACCTGCGCGATGCCGGTGCCGTTCTTGTAGGTGTGGACACCTATAATATCGATGATATATCCGGAGGCGAACGACCGGTGCATTCGGCCTTGCTTGGCTCAGGTATTCCCATTGTAGAGCACATGTGCAACCTGGATGCCTTGCCGGCAGACGGGTTTCGTTTTTACGCGGTCCCGGTAAAAGTGAAAGGCATGGGAACGTTTCCGGTGCGCGCGTTTGCTGTCATTGATGAATAAATAGTTGGTCAAAAAACTGGGTTATTCTGATTGCCAGGAATCGCTCGAACCCAATTAAGCATATAAGAAATTACTGAAATACTGGGCGGTGTCTTTTGTTTGTTGTTCCAATTTTGCATGACGGGAGAATATATCCGGATTTTGTTTTTAAAATTGTTCAAAAGTGTGTAATTGGGACTATAATAAAATTCGTTTCAATCCCAGGTGTATTCGAAGGACCGATTCACATTTGGTTGACTATCACTACCATCCACAAGAGGAAACGGCGATGACAAAGAAAATTATAAGTACCGACCGGGTGTCCGAAACCAAAGCCGCAAAAACCGACCGAAGAAGTTTTTTGAAGACTACCGCCGCTATGGGCGCCGGTGCGGTCGTGGGCGCACCCTTTATCAGTAATGCGGAAGCAGCCAAGACCACTACCTGGAAAATACAGACTTCATGGCCAGGCGGTATCGGTCTCGATATTTTCAAGGAATGGTGTGGCAGCATCATCGAAAAGACCGGCGGCGAACTGGCGTTCAAGCCATTTGGTGCCAAGGATGTGGTCGGTGAGTTCCAGCTGTTTGATGCGGTCAAGAATGGCGTGCTCGACGCCATGAATCCGTTTACCTTGTACTGGGCCGGTCGCATGCCGGCAGCGGTGTTCCTGAGCTCCTATCCAATGGGTCTGCGTAACCCGCATGAATGGGATACGTTCTTCTACGGGCTTGGCGGCCTGGAGTTGGCGCGTGAAGCATTTTCGAAAATGGGACTGCACTATGTGGGTCCTGTGCATCATGGCCCCAATATCATTCATTCCAAGGTGCCGATTCGTTCCATTGATGATTTCCGTGGCCGAAAGATGCGCCTGCCCGGCGGCATGGTGGCAGAGCTGTTCCAGGCTGCCGGCGCCAAGACCACGTTGCTGCCCGGTTCGGAAATTTTCCCGGCCCTGGAAAAAGGCACGATTGACGTGGCCGATTACGTAGGCCCGGCCATTAACTACGCCCTGGGCTTCCACCAGGTAACAAACTATATCTCCATGGGCCCTCCGGGATTCATGTCCATTTACCAGCCGGTGGACCTCATGGACCTGACGGTGTCGCAGAAGTCGTGGAAGAAGCTGTCGAAGAAGATGCAGCAATTCGTGGAAATGGAAGTACACGTTTACTCCGACATTCATCATGCGAAAATCCAGGCGGCCGACCAGGAAGCCTGGAAGAAGTTCGAGGCTGCCGGTACACAGGTCACCCGCCTCGGCCAGGACGATGTCGAAGCCTTTACCAAGCTTGCGGTGCCTTTGTGGTTCAAGTGGGCCAACAAGGATACCTACGCAGCCAGGGCATTCAAGATCCAGCTGGATTACATGATGTCCGGATCCCTCGGTTATGCCGACAAGGCCATGATCAAGGGGCAAAAGCTGAAGTTGTAAACACTTTCCAGGCATTGATCTGCGCCTCGTCCGTCCAGGGCGTGGCGCAGATCATCGTTCTTTTGCTGTATACAGTTTTCAGCGCCCGCATAAACGAAACGCAAGACCGCTTCAGGAGTATCGGCAATGCCGGAGCTTAATTTTATTCTGCCGCACTGGCTTTATTGGGGCGGCTTGTTGTTGTTTCCCGCAGCCGCATTCTTTATTTACCGCAAGCAAATTAAACAAAAAACTATCCAGGACAAGCCGGTTTCGCTGGCGCTGGCCTATTGCCTGCTGCTGACGGGTGGCTTTGTCGGTGTTCATCGCATGTATCTCAAGAGCATGTGGGCGGTCTCGTTTATTGTTCTGTTTGTATGCATCCAGGCGGTCAATATCCAGGTGCGGGAAGTGCGCGAACAAGTATCCGGCGTGAACAATGAAACAAGAATTGCCGAGTTCAGAATCGAGAGTGCGCAGAAGGCGATAGAGGGCGGGGATGAAGATGCCCCGGAAAAGCTGGCCCGGGCACAGTCGCGACTGGCGGAAGTCAACGAGCGCCATGCCGTGATCAGCCAGACAAGCGACCGCTGGGATACCGCGGCCATGTCACTGGGATTGATTGTGTTGTTGCTGATGGCCATTGATGCCTGGCAGTTGCCGAAACTGGTCGGGAGACGCAATGAAGTCGAATCGGTTCGGGAAGAGGAGGGCTTCCGTTGTCCGGCGGTGGAATCGGAATATGATCCGGAGCAGGAGCCGTTCCGGTTCAACCGGATCGTTTCCAGGATCAACGGCATGTTCGGTGAGATGGTCGCCTACTGGTCGGTCATTGCGGTAGTTGTCTATTACTACGAAGTCGTCGCGCGATACGTATTCAATTCACCCACCAACTGGGCCCATGAATCCATGTTCCTGATGTTCGGTATGCAATACCTGCTTGCCGGGGGGTATGTTCTGCGCGAAGGCGCGCATGTCCGCGTGGACGTCATATACGGATTCTTTTCAACCCGCACCAAGGCCATTATTGATGTCGTTACGTCCTTTTTCTTTTTTATCTTCATGGCGACGCTGCTGGTAACCGGGTACATCTTTTTCAACGATTCGTTGCAGGTGAGCGAAGTTTCATTTACTGAATGGGCAGTGCAGTACTGGCCAATCAAGTTTGCCATTCCGCTTGGCGCAGTATTGTTAATGCTGCAGGGTATTGCGCAACTGGTGAAGGATATCGCCGTATTGACGGGAAATGATTCCGTCGATCTCCACACCGAAGTCAGGCCGGAGGGTTAAAACATGGGATGGGAAATTGATATCTTCTGGTTGACCATTCTGATGTTTGGTTCGCTGCTGGTGCTGTTGATGGCAGGGTTACCGCTGGCTTTCGTAACTGGCGGCCTGGCCTGTATCTTCCTGTTCCTGTTTGGTGATGCACAGATGCTCAATATACTGCCATCACGCATCTTCCCGTTGATGACCAACTACCAGCTGTCCGCCATACCCTTGTTTATATTCATGGCGTCGGTACTGGAGCGGGCCGGTATCATCGAAGAGCTTTACGATATGGTGTACAAGCTGCTCGGAGGACTGAAGGGCGGGCTTGCCATTTCAACAATTATTGCCTCAACGCTGCTGGCAGCCATGTGCGGCGTAATCGGTGCAACCGAGGTCACCATGGGCATGATTGCCTTGCCGGCCATGGTCAGGCGTAACTACCACCCGACGATTGCCTGTGGCTCGATCCTGGCTGGTGGCACCCTGGGCATCCTGATACCGCCATCAATTTTGGCAATACTGTTTGCTGTCATCGCGCAACAGTCCGTTGGCGAACTGTTCATTGGCGCTGTTGTGCCCGGGTTGATACTTTCTTTCACATATATTTTGTATGTGGCTGCAGTGACCCATTTCCGGCCTGAATACGGACCGGCGTTGCCAGTGGACGAGCGTGTCAACACCCGGGAGAAAATCCGGTTGCTGAAAAACATGTTCGCGCCACTGGCGCTGGTGACACTGGTGCTGGGTATCATTTTTGCAGGAATTGCCACGCCGGTGGAAGCGGCCGGTGTCGGCACGTTTGGTGCCCTGGTGGTGGCATCCATGCATCGTCGACTGAACCTGGAAAATATCCGTTCTGCAGCACTGACAACACTGCGTGTAACCGGCATGGTGTTATGGATCATATTTGGCGCCACTTTGTTTGTCGGTTTCTACGTGGTCAACGGCGGTCAGGAGTTTGTCAATGAAGCCATCGCCGGTACCGGCCTCGGCCCTTACGGTGTATTGGTGCTGATGATGGTTATCCTGGTGGTGCTGGGCATGTTCCTGGACTGGGTTGGCATTCTGCTGTTGGCAGTACCGATCTTTATACCGCTGTTGAAAACCATGTCCTTTGATGGTGTGTTTGGTTTGCCCGGCGTGGCACCGGAAGAACTGGCGTTGTGGTTTGGTGTTGTCTACATGGTGAACATGCAAATGTCGTTCATCAGTCCGCCGTTTGGCTATGCGCTATTCTATCTAAAGAGTGTTGCGCCTCCCGGAGTTACCATGGGCCAGATTTACCGTTCATCAATTCCGTTCCTGTTTTTGCAGGCGCTTGGACTGGCCATTTGTATTATTTTCCCCGAAGTGGTGCTGTGGCTGCCAAGGCAGGTATATGGCTAGGAAGTTGACGCAGCAAATGTTGGCCGGAAGCAGCCGGGAGAACTGACCGGGCACTGGAGCCCGCGATATGTCGAGGTGATCATGTTAACCGAACGTATTGATGTTGCGGGCCTGCAGGTTGCCAAGTCCCTGTACCAGCTGGTGAAGGACGAGATTTCCCCGGGTACCGGTATTCAATGCGATGCGGCCTGGCAAGGTTTTGCGGAAATTGTTGCCGAACTCGCGCCGCGGAATCGTGACCTGTTGCAACGACGGGCGGAACTGCAGGCGAAAATTGATGCCTGGCATTTACAGCACCGTGGCCAGGATTTCGATCCGTCAGCCTACAAGGCCTATCTTGAGAAGATTGGCTATCTCGAAGCAGAAGGCGAAGCATTCTCCATCACGACAGCTGAAGTTGACGCGGAAATTGCCACCATCGCGGGACCACAACTTGTAGTGCCGGTCAGTAACGCGCGTTACGCGCTGAATGCTGCCAACGCCCGCTGGGGCAGCCTGTTTGATGCGCTTTATGGAACTGATGTGATTCCGGAAGATGATGGCGCGCACAAGGGCGCCAGGTTTAACCCGGTTCGTGGTGCCAGGGTGATTGCCAGAGGAAAGGCGTTTCTCGACCAGGCCATACCGTTGCAAAACGGCAGTTATGTTGATGCCATTGCCTATACGCTCAGGGATGGCGAGTTGTCGGTAACCCTGTCCAGCGGCCAGCATACGGGATTACAGGATCCGTCCCAGTTTGTCGGCTATCAACAGGACAAGGAGAATATTTCTTCGCTGCTGCTGAAAAACAATAACCTGCACATCGAGATCCTGTTTAATACAGACCACCCAATACATGAGCTGCACCCCACAGGGATTCGGGATATCTACCTGGAGTCCGCAGTTACCACGATCATGGATTGTGAAGACTCTGTTGCCGCTGTTGATGCCGACGACAAGGTGAACGTGTACCGGAACTGGCTGGAATTAATGAAGGGATCGTTATCCAGTAAATTCGACAAAAAGGGCCAGGTGATAACCCGCAAGCTGAATGGCAATCGTCGTTATAGCGCACCGGATGGAAGTTTTCTGGAAATTCCTGCGCGCAGCCTGATGCTGGTTCGTAACGTTGGGCATCTAATGACAACTGATGCGGTGCTGGATGCCAATGGCAGTGAAATTTTTGAAGGCTTGCTTGATGCTTTTGTCACCTGTTACAGCGCCCTGCATGACTTGAAAGGCAACAGCCCGTACAAAAACAGCGCCAATGGAAATATATATATCGTCAAACCCAAAATGCATGGACCGCAGGAAGTGGCTTTCACGGTTGACTTGTTCGAGCGCATCGAAACGCTGTTCGGGATGAAAGAGAATACAGTCAAGCTGGGTATCATGGATGAGGAGCGACGCACCACGCTCAATCTCAAGGAATGTATTCGCGCCGCAATGTCGCGGGTTATCTTTATCAACACCGGTTTTCTGGATCGTACCGGGGACGAGATCCATACATCCATGGAAGCAGGCGCCATGATTCGCAAGAATGACATGAAGGCTTCCGCCTGGCTAAAAGCCTATGAAAACTGGAACGTGGACGTTGGCCTGGCCTGCGGCCTGGATGGCAAGGCGCAGATAGGAAAAGGTATGTGGACCATGCCGGAGCGCATGCATGACATGATGGAGGTGAAAATTTCCCATCCACTATCCGGTGCCACCACTGCCTGGGTGCCTTCACCGACAGCAGCGACGCTGCATGCGATGCATTATCACAAGGTGGATGTGTTCTCACTGCATCCGGATCTGAAACGGCGAGGGCATGCCAGTCTTGATCACCTGTTATGCATACCGCTGGCGGAATCTCCGGACTGGACTGCAGAGGAAATTCGCGAAGAGATCGATAACAATATCCAGGGCATCCTGGGTTATGTAGTGCGCTGGATTGATCAGGGCATGGGCGCATCGAAGGTGCCCGATATCAATCACATTGACCTGATGGAAGACCGCGCCACGTTGCGCATCTCCAGCCAGCATGTGGCAAACTGGCTTTACCATGGCGTAGTCAGCGAAGCGCAGGTGATGGCATCAATGCGGCGTATGGCCGAGTTTGTTGATCAGCAGAATATTGGCGCGCCCAACTACATTTGCATGGCGCCGCACTATATCAGTCTTGCATTCCAGGCCGCGCAGGACATGATTTTTCACGGCCGTCGTGCACCCAATGGCTATACCGAACCGACACTGCATCGCCGTCGCAAACAACTGAAAGCTGCGTTGCGCGGTGACCGTTAAAGGTCGTTGTTACAGCTCGATATCGTGAAAGTTGTCCACCTGGCGGTGAACAGCATTGCCATTGATTTCGGTACCGCGAACCAGCCAGGTCGTATTCATGCCGGCCTCGGCGGCGGCATCAAGTTCCTCGACTATGTCGGACAGGAACATGACCTGGTCGGCCGGCAAACCCAGTTCACCGATGATGTGTGAATAGGATGGAGCTTCGCGCTTGTGACCAATGCTGGTGTCGAAATAGCCGCTGAATAATGGCGTCAGGTCGCCGAATTCAGTGTGACTGAACAAGAGCTTTTGTGCATAGACCGAGCCCGAGGAATATACATACAGGGAAATGGCCTGGTCATGCCACTGGCGCAGGCAGTCGACCGCATCCTCGTACACGTGTCCCGTAAAATCTCCGTTCCGGTAACCGGCTTCCCAGATCAGGCCTTGCAGCGATTTCAGTGGCGTCACCTTCTTGTCTTCATCGATCCAGGCCAGCATTTGCGCCACCACGGCGTTGTCGTCGGCTGCAGTACCCATTAATTCGCGCGCATCATCCAGCAATGCACGCACCGCCGGTTCGCCGCCATGCTGCCTGACATAGTCCGGCAATTGCCTGCGCGCATAGGGAAACAATACATCCTTGACGAAGGATAATGATGATGTAGTACCTTCGATGTCAGTGACTACCGCGCGAATCATGTTCAGGCGTTACCTGTCATCTGGTCATAGCCGGGGAAGCGTTCGGCAATATCGTTGCCGGTGAAATTGCCAACCCAGCCTTCAGCCTTGGTGAAAAAACGGATGCACTTGAAGTTCGGACTGGTACCCATGTCGAACCAGTGCGTGGTATTGGCCGGAACAGAGATCAGGTCACCTTTTTCGCACAAAACGGCATAGACATGACCTTCCTTGTGCAGGTAGAACATACCGCTGCCATCAACAAAAAACCGGACTTCGAAATCATCGTGTGTATGTTCGCTGAGGAACTTGGCGCGCATTTCGGCTTTTTGCGGATGATCCGGACGCAAGGCAACAACATCAACAGCAGTGAAGCCGTAGGTGGAATTCAGGGTTTCGATATCTTTTTCGTAGGCAGCAAGCACGGCTTCCTGGTCAGCATCGTCCGCCAATGGCTGGCTGGCGTTCCAGCGTTCAAACTGTACGCCTATGGCATTGAGTCGATCAGCGATTTCCAGGTAATCCTCGAAATCCTCGTGACTGTTGGTGTTGCTGTCCCTGAATATTGTCAAACGACTCATGATTTGTTGACCTCTCTTGATTTAAGTTCACAGGCAAACAGGAATTCAAATGCTTCCAGGTGGCGCAGTGTTTCCCTGACCGTGCGTCCCCAGGTATACAAGCCGTGCCCGGCAATCAGGTAGCCGTATATGGCCGGGTGAGTGCCCATGTATTGTTCGACCGCGGCTGCCAGGCGTGGAATATCCTGGTCATTGGCAAAAATTGGAATCGTGATGCTGGTATCGTGTGTCGTGATGCCGTTGAAGGCCTTGAGCAGTTCGTAGTCCCGCAATAACAGTTCATGTTCGTGCATTCGCGATAACAATGTCGCGTTCATGGAATGCGTGTGCAGGATTGCGCCAATATTTCCATCGCGCCCGTACAGCTGGCAGTGCAACAATGTCTCGGCCGAGGGATTCTTGCCCTCATCGAGCGACTGGCCCTGCATGTTGGCACGCATGATACCCTCGCGGTTCAACTCCCCCTTGTGCCAGCCTGATACGGTAATGGCCATACTGGCGTCATCAATGCGCGCGGAAAAATTGCCGCTGGTGGCAGGCACCCAGCCGTGGCCGTGCAGTTGGTGGCCGGCGCTGATCAGTTCATCGGCAAGGTGCTGGTAAAGAGTCTGGTTCATGCAGTGATCATGTTGTCTGTGGATGGTCGATAGAATAGCGGTTCCACCGCGGGCGTAAAAGCAAAACTTGCCCGGTGGGCAAAATCCCGTGGCTTTGCAGCCCGGACCGATTCGTCGCCGCCGGCGAGATGAAGAGCGGCACCTGGCCTTGCTGCCGTGGCCGGGTAGTGCTAGTTGCGCTCAGGGCTGATGATGAGTGTACGGTCGTTTCCGTGAAAACTGTGCTGAGTATTGATAAACATGCGTCCGGGATCGGTGCCAAAATAGATTCCGCTGGCCTCAGCGCCCGGTGTCGACAGCGAGCCAAACAGTTCGACCCGGTCGGCGGTACCATTGCCGTCTGCATCGGGCCAGGCAACCCAGATATCAGAGGGGGAATTGTCTTCAACTATCCAGAGCCGGCCACCGGGGTCTGCGGCCAGGTTATCCGGTGCACGAAAGCCGGACTGGTTTGCTGATTCACCCGGCACGTTGGTGCCGGCCTTGACGAAAAATCGCACAACGGGCGCATCACCCGCGCCTATGGCCAGCACCGCATCTTCACAGGTGAGTGCCACAAAAATGGTTTGACCAATACGCTCGATGTCTTCAGGCCGACAATAGGTTGTTGCCCCGGCCTCGGCAGCGGCGCTACGGGCATCTATCCGGGCCGCATCACCGGCAACGGCCAGCCATCGACCCTTGCCGGTTTTGCCGCCGGATACCTGCAATGCCTGGAGTTGCCCTTGCTCGAGATTGCCATAGCTGTCAGGTACAAACCGATAGATAGCGCCATGCTGATACTCGTCAATGACATAGACATTGCCATGTGCATCAACTTCAATACCTTCGTGGGCCATGGAGCCAAGAGCGGGTCTGACCTTTATCCACTGGAGCTTGCCAGGGTGGTTTAGATCGGGTTTGGCTTCGTATAACAGGCCGCGCCTGGCCTCGGGGTGATCCGGGTCTGGCAGTCGTGCGTTGCCGGTTTCCTCGGCGAACAAGAGTGTGCCCCAGGGCGTCCAGACAATGCCGTCCAGTGCCTCCCAGTCTCGCCGTTGCGCGAGAACATGGCCCTTGCCGGTTGCGAGATCAATTATCGACAGGGCGCCGCCTTCGTAATCATCGATATTCTTGCCCGGCCGAACTTCGTGTGTGCGATACAGGTAGCGACCGGCGTGTTTGCCGGTTTCATTTACCGTGTTCATGTCCGGCCAGTCTGCCGCGGCCGGCCTGGTGCGCGAAAAAATGTTCAGCCGGTTTTCATCTATCAGAGTGGTTTGTCCGAATCCTTCCGGAAGCATGAATGGTTTGTCGTCCGGCAGGCTTCCCGGTGTGACCGAGTGCTTAAGCGGAACAAATGACCAGTTATCCGGTTGTGCTGCGAAAACCAGGTTGATCGACAGGGTTATGGTCAGCAAGACGAGTATTTGCCGAGAGCCGCGTAAAGCCATTAAGTATTCCTTTAAATCGTTCGTATTTATCATCGGATGATTGATCCGGTATTGCAATACTCTCGCGGCGGGATGCGACAGTTTGACGCACCCCTTTGTCAATTCAGGGGTCAGCACCTAGAATCAGGACTATGAATTACACGGTGTCACTGCCCAAGGAAAACGCCATCAATCTGCGCCGGTTGCTGTGGATGCGTATGGCGCTGTTGCCCGGTGTTGCCCTGGCAGTATGGCTGGCCGGGAATTATCTGCATGCAGAGCTGCCTGTAAATAGCATTACCGTGGTACTGGTGTGCATGGCGCTCGTTGGCCTGGCAACAATGCTGCGCCTGCGCGGACCCTGGCCGGTGAGCAAGCAGGAACTGTTTTCGCAGCTGGTGTTTGACGTGGTGGTGTTCACCATTCTTCTTTACCTGACCGGAGGTTCCACCAACCCGTTTGCACCGGCGTACCTGTTGCCGCTGGCCATGACAGTTGTGGCCTTGCCCGGCATTTATGTCTGGGCCATGTTCGCCCTGACCACGATATGTTATACGTTTTTGCTGTTTAATTTCATTCCCTTGCCCATGGCGCACAGTCATGGTTTCCAGGTGCATATCTGGGGCATGTGGGTCGGGTTTCTGTTCAGTGCCGGCCTGTTTGCCGGATTTGCTGCCAGGGTTGCGGCAACCGTTCGCGAACGTGATCGAAGCATCGCCCAAATGCGTGAGCAGCAGGCGCGCAATGAAAAAGTGATTGCTCTCGGTACGCTGGCCGCCGGCGCGGCACACGAACTGGGTACACCCCTGTCCACCATGGCGGTAATCCTGAAAGATGTACAGGCCGATGAACCGATTCCTGACAACAGTCTTGCCATTCTGAAAAACCAGTTGGGCCGGTGCAAGGAAATATTGCTGTCGCTTTCAGTGGCTGCCGGTGATCTTCGGGCCGAATCCGGCCGCAGGATGCTGGTGTCAGATTACGTGACCGGCCTGCTGGATCAGTGGCGTGAATTGCATCCCGGCCTGGTCGCGCAGGTACATAGCAGTGCAGGTGCGCCGGAGACAGCTATTGTGGTCGATCGAACACTGGACCAGGCGATACTTAATATATTGAATAACGCCGCCGATGCATCACTTGCAGACGTAGAAGTTGAAACAGACTGGAGCAACGATACCTTATTGTTCGAGGTGCGTGATCGTGGACCGGGCCTGCACAGGGACCTTGTGGACGCAGCCGGCAAGATTATTGTCAGCACCAAGCAGGAAGGCCTCGGTGTTGGTCTATATCTTAGTTACAATACACTGGAACGAATGGGCGGTGATATCCGTTTGTTCAATCGCGACGGCGGTGGCGCTGTATGCCGGATTCGGCTGCCATTGGCAAATATAAGGGCTGACCAATGACGGAAATGATTAACCCGGGCGAGAACCCGAGCTTGTTGATAGTAGACGACGATGAAACGTTTTGTGCAGTGCTGGCGCAGGCTTTTGAGCGTCGCGGCTACGAGGTCAGGCTGGCGCATGATGTTGACCAGGGCATTGCCCTGGCCCGGCAAGAAAGCCCGGAATTTGCCATAGTCGATCTGCGCATGCCCGGTGAATCAGGGCTGGTATTGGTATCAGCGCTCAAGCAGGCCGACGAAAATACCCGTATCGTGGTATTGAGTGGCTATGCTTCTATAACAACGGCGGTTGAGGCCATCAAGCTCGGTGCTACCCATTACCTGTCCAAGCCTGCTGATGCCGATGAGATTGAGGCAGCGTTCTTCAAGGATGAGGGCGACAGTTCCGTTGATGTCAGCAACCGGCCGCTGTCGGTTCAGCGCCTGGAGTGGGAACATATCCAGAAAGTTCTGGGCGAGTGTGACGGCAATATTTCAGAAACTGCGCGGCGTCTGAACATGCACCGTCGAACATTGCAGAGAAAACTGGCCAAGCACCCGGTCAAGAGCTGAGCACCACGTCCCGTGCCGGGTCGCTACACCGCGCCGGCTTGACTCATTCCCTTTTCGGTTGCAAGGGTATTCGCTTGGCCTGATGGCCGGCATTGGCCATAATGGCGACCCCGAAACCAACAAACAGAATTGTGATGAGCGGCCGCGCCTTAAAAACCGAAGAATATTTTATTGACAAGGAACCTTACTACGAGCCTATTGGCGATGAAGTGGAGGTGTTCGAGGCCGCTTACCGGCAAGGCTTGCCGGTATTGCTCAAGGGGCCAACCGGTTGCGGTAAAACCCGGTTCATTGAACATATGGCCTGGCGTCTCAAGAAGCCACTGATAACCGTATCCTGTCATGACGACCTGACGGCATCAGACCTTGTGGGTCGATATCTGGTTAAGGGTGGCGAGACTGTATGGGTGGACGGCCCCTTGGCCCGGTCAGTAAGAAACGGCGCACTTTGTTATCTTGACGAGATAGTGGAAGCACGAAAGGACACCACGGTGGTGATCCATCCGCTCGCCGACGACAGGCGCGTCCTGCCCATTGAAAAGCTCGGCGAAATCCTCGAGGCGCCCCCGGAGTTTTGCCTGGCGATTTCCTATAACCCCGGCTACCAGAGTGTACTCAAGGACCTCAAGCAGAGCACACGACAACGATTTGTAGCCCTTGAGTTTGATTATCCATCGCCGCAGCTGGAAACCAACATCCTGGTCAAGGAGACCGGAATCAGTCACGAACTGGCAGCAAGCCTGGTCAAATTCGCCGGCATGACACGCAATCTCAAGGGTAGCGGCCTGGAAGAGGGCGCCAGTACCCGCTTGCTGGTACACGCAGGCCGGTTGATGGCTGATGGCATTTCACCCACAACCGCCTGCCGCTCAGCGGTGGCGCAGGCGTTGACGGACGATCCCGAGATGTTGTCAGCCATCAATGAATTGTCTTCATCATTGTTCTGATTGAAGTGAGCTCATTGTGACTGCCGGGGCGTCGCTGCACTACAAAGAAATTGTCGACCGCCTGAACCGGTGTCTCGAGGTGGAATTCTCGTTTCTGCGCGTCGAGGAGCCCGCCGAAGTCCTGGCATCATTGCCCCAGTCCGAGTGCAGCTATGTTCTTGGTTGGGTCGAGCGAATCGCCAGTACCAATATTCAGCTGGCTTTCCAGTTCATTACTCTTGCCATTGAAGCCATGGACCGGCTTGACCGACACACCATCGAGGCGTGGGCGCTGCACGCAATGGACATGTATGACCAGCAGGGACTGCATCCGGCACTCTCCGTCATCAAGAGTGTTGACAAGTTTATTCAGCAGAGTCGTGAGCGTGCGGTCGGCGCAGTACTGGAAGATGTGCGCGGCGTGCTGCTGCATTTTGTTCATGGCTTGTCCGGACGCCCGTTGAAAATTGATGAAGCCGACAAGGCGCATACCGATACGGAAACGATTTATCTCCCGCCGCTGCTGGCGCATTTCAGCGAGCGCGATGAAAATTTCCAGCTGTACAAGGCGATGGCAGCGTTTCACTGGGCGCAGGCCCGTTTCGGCACATTCCGTATTGATCTTGATGTGTTGCAGCATGGCGGCGACGAGTTGCTGACGTTGTTCATGCGTCTGGAGGCGGAGCGAATCGAGACATGCCTTGCGCGAGAGCTGCCCGGCCTGTACCGGCGCATGCAGACTATGGTCGATATTGAGAATGACCCCGTAGTTGCCGACAACTGGAAATTGCTGTCACGACCCCTGCATCAGGCTGATGCTTCGGCGAAGGACAGTCTCGGGCTGGCCCGACAGCATGCCGGTCGCGTGTCATGGCCATCACAACCGTATTATCACGGTGTAATCAATATCGATCTTGTCCGGGAGGTCATGGCCGAACGGCAGTTCAGGGAAAAGGCTGTTCTGCGAACTGCCCTGTTTGATATTGCCAGGGACCTGAAACCGGACAGCGAACCGCAATCAATGGACTTCAAGGCTGGCGCGAAACATTCTGATGCCACCTTGCAGGAACTGCGCATCGAACTGTCGCTTGATGATGTTCCAATCGCGGTGCCGGAAAGTATCAAGGGAGTAATGACCTCAATCGTTCAGGATCTTGGCGAACTTCCCGATGATTACCTGCAGCCGGCAGGTCCGGGTGAATATGATCCGTCGCTGTTCAGGGAAAAGGAAGCCGACCCGGACGAGGTTTGGCAGGGCACTTATCATGAAGAGGGTGCGTGGCTGTACAACGAATGGGATTACAAGCGCCAACATTACCGCAAGAACTGGTGCGCGGTCCGGGAAAAATCCGTCAAGCCTGTCTACGACAGCTTTGTAGGCGATACACTGCTGAAGTACCGCGGTTTGCTAAAACATTTGCGCCGTAGTTTTGAAGCCATGCGAGACGAGGACCATTTGCTCAAGCGACAGACTTATGGAGATGACATTGATATCGATGCCCTGGTGGAGGCCATGGCCGAGTCATCGGATGGTAGCGAGATGAGCGACCGGGTGTTTACCCGCATGCATCGAAACGAACGTAACATTGCTGTTGTCTTTATGGTTGATATGAGCGGCTCCACGCGCGGCTGGATCAACGAGGCGGAACGGGAATCATTATTGTTACTGTGCGAGACGCTCGAATTACTCGGGGATCGTTACGCTATTTACGGTTTTTCGGGCATGGCGCGCAAGCGTTGCGAGCTGTATCACATCAAGCATTTTGATGAGATCTATGACAGCGAAGTCCGGGCCCGCATCAGCGGCATTGAGCCGCAGGATTACACACGCATGGGGTTTGCCATACGCCACCTGACTCGTGTGCTTTCCGAAGTTGAAGCCAATACCCGCGTATTGATTACACTGTCTGATGGCAAGCCCGACGACTATGACAGTTATCGTGGCCAGTACGGCATTGAAGATACGCGCCGGGCGCTGGTAGAGGCAAGGCGTGAAGGCATCCATCCCTATTGCATCACTATCGACACTGAGGCCAGGGACTATTTGCCATACATGTACGGTGATGCCGCCTATACTGTAATTGATGAAGTCAGGAAGCTGCCGCTGAAGGTGTCGGATATCTATCGGCGCCTGACCAGCTAGGGCGGATGATTTCCAGAGCAGATTATCTTCCCGGGTCCGGCAGTTTTTCAAATCTGTGCTAGAGTTATAAACATGTAATCCAACCGGGATATTGGCATTGCCATGATCGATGCGCCGGAAAAAAACAACAATGATTCCGCTGAGGCAGGACTTGGGCTTGGAGAGTGGTTGAGGCAGGTTGATTTTTCTGACCTGGCCGGCAGCTCCATTCATTCACAGGATTTCAGTGGTTCACGAGCCGAGTTTATCAGCCTCAGGGTTCGCCTGTTTTCACTGGTGTTCGCGGTGCTGGCTGTTTTGTGGGTACCGGTAGACATGATGACTGTTCCGCCCGAGTCGCTTGGTACCATGCTGGTACTTCGCGGCATCTACGCTGGTGCGTACTTTTTGCTTGGCAGTATCGGTCATGGTATGCAGAGCCTGGTCTGGGCGCAGATCAGGCTCGCCGTTTTTGTTATCGTTGCCTGCCTGTTTTACGGGTTTTCGCGGATTGAATTATCAAGCAGTGCTTCCTATGAAGGCATTCTTGTCGGCTATTCATTCCTGCCCTACCTGACCATCGCATTCCTGGCCATATTCCCGCTGACGTTTTTTGAAGGCCTGCGTCATGCGGCGCTGGTGCTCGTGACATTTGTTGGTACTGAACTGCTTTTCGGTGGCTCACTGACACTGTCAAGGCTTGGTGATATCTGGCTGCTGCTGTTGCTGGCGGGTATCGCGGCCTGGACGCAATTATCCCAGCTACAGATGCTGCTCAGACTCTATCGTGAAGCCAGTCATGATGCCTTGACCGGTTTGGCCAACCGTCGGGTATTAAACAAATGGCTGGCGATGGAAATTCCCAAGGCCAGGCAACAGGCGCGACCATTATCAGTGCTGTTGTTTGATCTGGATCATTTCAAGCGCATCAATGATACGTGGGGACACCTGGTGGGCGACAGGGTGCTGAAAACCTTTGCCAGGTTGCTGAGGCGCGACCTGTCTTCGTCAAGCAGCTTCATCAGTCGTTATGGCGGCGAGGAGTTCCTGGTGGTGTTGCCGGGCTGCGAAGAGCCGCGAGCCCGGATGCTGGCCGAGAAGATCCGGCAGAACTGTGATTCACTCAAGATCATGGCATCGTCGTCCAGGCAGTTTGGCGTTACGGTGAGTATTGGTGTGGCATCACTCGGGAAGCAGGATACCGCTGACAGCCTGATGAGCCGGGCAGATGATGCCTTGTACGCGGCCAAGTCTGGCGGCAGAAACCAGGTGGTGCTGGCAACAGCTGCCGTCGGATAGGTTGCGCCGGCTTGACTAACTGTTGCCCGCAAGTAACCGGTCAGTTTCGTTCAGGATCGCACGACGCCTGAATACAAAATGCCAACGGCTGCCACCGAGCTGGCGCCACAACCAGGCTGCGCGAATACCCGCCAGCAGGGTCGCGCGAATCCTGTCGGCGATGGCTGTAGCGTTCAGGTAACCGGGTTCACCGTGAACAATAATACGCGGCATCATTGTACTTATGGTATGCAGGTACAGATCCGCCAGCTTGGCGATAATGTTGTTGTGCATGACCGCCGGCCCGGATTCATTTTTAAAGAATTCTGCCTGTTCGCTGATAGTATCGATGCCTTCAGCCAGTGCGGATAACAGTGGTTTGTGTTTCCGTAATTTCAGTGCAAGCGCTATAAGGCTCATGACATAGCGTGCCATTTCCATGTCTTCAGATGTGCCTTCGCCGTTAAAGCGTTCCTTGATGTCCTGCAATCCAAGGCGCAGGCTCCCTTGTTCGGGTTTGTATATCTCTGACGGCGACATCGGGCCGGTGACCAGTATGCTGCCAAGACTGGTTTCCAGTGCCTGGTTGTCAGCGCGACCATGTCGAGCCAGTTGCTGAACCAGCCGGGCAGACTGAAATACGGCAGCCAGGGCAATAACTTGCTGGCGAAGCGGAGAGGTGTTCATGGCCCGGGGGTCTTCAGGCGTTTTTCATACAGCTACGTTCAACTTCAGCTTCACGAATACCATCAACGGACTCTGCTGCGTTCTTGATCATGGCAACAATTTCGTCTGCGCGTGGGCACATGGGGGTGGTTAGCTGGATTTCGAGATGCACATAATCGCCAGCTATATCCACTTCCTGTATGAAGCCCAGTTCGACAACATTGCGGTTAAGCTCGGGATCCATAACCGTTGACAGGGCTTCGAGAATATCGTTTTCAGAAACAGTCATTACCTTGGGTCCTGTGAATTTTCTCCAGTTTAGCAACTTAACGGACCGGTACCAAAGGTAAAGTTATGTTATACCTGAGTGCCGCACAGGGTTTATTGCGTTACCATTATTATCGAACGGCGTTCTGCCACAGTTCTGCGGCAGCCAGGCCGATAAAGGCTGTGTCGAGGAAATCCAGGGAATGATGAGACAAGCTGATACAAGACGGAAGCTCGGGCTGGTGCTGTCCGGCGGCGGTGCCCGCGCGGCCTACCAGGTGGGCGTGCTCAAGGCCATTTCAGAATGCCTGCCAAAGGATGCGCCAAACCCGTTCCAGGTAATTTGTGGTACGTCCGCAGGGGCGATTAACTCTGCAGCCCTGGCTATTTACGCCGAGCGATTCCCGGAAGCTGTGCAACGTCTGCTGCGAGTCTGGCGTAATTTCCGGGTGGACAAGGTGTTTCGCGCGGACCTTCCCGGCATTGTCAAAACCGGCGCTCACTGGCTGCTGGCCATGATGGCGGGCGGACTGGGCAAGCGCAACCCGGTTTCGCTGTTTGACCGAGCGCCGCTACGTACGCTGCTCCAGCACTATATGCCCTGCGACCGCATCAACCGGTCACTTGAGGCCGGCGCGTTGGATGCGTTGGGCATAACTGCCTCGGGATACAATTCCGGCCAATCGGTAACTTTCTTCCAGGGTACCGAGGGTATTGATAGCTGGAACCGGGCCAGTCGCCTCGGTTTTCGGACGGATATCACCATTGATCACCTGATGGCCTCATCTGCCATACCATTCGTGTTTGCCGCCGAGAAGCTCAATCGGGAGTATTTTGGCGATGGTTCGATGCGCCAGTCAGCGCCGCTGAGCCCGGCGCTGCATATGGGTGCCGAACGCATCCTGGTAATCGGTGTCACCAACCACCGTATTAGCGTCGAACGCAATGCTGATCCTGGATACCCAACCCTGGCAGAAATCGGTGGTCACATCATGAACAGCATCTTTCTCGATGGCCTGCAAGCGGACCTGGAGCGACTCAACCGGATAAACGACACCCTTGCCCGGATACCCTCCCGCCAGCTGGAAGAACCCGGTGTGCGTCTTCGTCACGTAGAGTCATTGGTGATATCACCCAGTGAGGATTTGCAGAAAATCGCCGAAAAGCACATGCATCACCTGCCGTGGACGGTGCGTTTTTTCCTGCGTGGCCTCGGTGCTTTGAATCGCAACGGTTCGAGCCTGGTCAGTTACCTGCTGTTCGAAAAGTCTTATTGCCGTGAACTGATCGCCCTGGGCTACGATGATGCCATGCGCCAGCGTGAGCGGCTGATACAGTTTGTTTGCCAGCCAGGGCCGGATACCCGATAAACCGGGGTCGAAGTGGCTGATTTTTTCCGGGTTAATGACCTTTATTGTCATGGGGTATAACCTGGCTGACCAAAATATCACTTAAATCAATGCGTTAACTTTTGGTATAGTTCCTGCAAGGTGATCCAGGGAATGGGGTAATGGTGACCGGGTCAAGACCGACACTGCTTCCCTGAACAATAAAAACTATCTGACAAGGAACAAAGGGGAATCAGTGTCTCGGGTTCTGATTGTCGAGCAGTCGGCAACATTGCGACGCGGGCTGGAGCGCCAGCTCGAACGTTACGCGCATGACGTGGTCAGTGTGGATTGCTATGCAGATGCGACTCATGTGCTAAAGGACGATCACGCGGGCAGTTTTCGCGCGGTATTTGTCGGTTTTAACGACCACGATGACGATGGCTTGAAGCTGTTCCAGGAGGTCCTGGAATACCCGCTTTTTGCCGGCGTGGCGTTGCTGGTTCTTAGCCACGAAAAATCCCGACGCATCTTCGAATGGACGGCGCGAAGACCTCATAGCGGCATGCTCTTGTGGGATGAAACTGAGGATCTCATTGAAAGTGTCAGGCAGCTGGGGCGTGGCCTGGATGGCGAGCCACTTCAGGCGGCACCATTAGTGACCCGCGTGCTGTTGGTGGATGACTCAAAAACATCGCGGAAAAAGTTCAGCCATATTCTGCAATCCAATGGCTACATCGTTACCACCGCGGAAAACAGCAGCCAGGGACTGCAGGCAGCGCTGACAGGTGAATTTGACCTGGCTATTGTTGATTATTTTATGCCTGATGGTAATGGCGATGAGCTGTGCCGGGAGTTTGCCCGGCATGCCCGGACCAGGGATCTGCACGTCGCCATCCTGACCGGCAGCTATCTTGACGAGCTGATTCATGACAGCCTGGCAGCAGGTGCTGTGGAATGTATGTTCAAGAATGAGCCAGAGGCGCTTATTCTTGCCCGTGTCGCAACCTTGGCGCACGCCGCCCAGGCGCGAAAGGCCGCCAATTCGGAGCGTCGTCGCCTCGAGGGAATTCTGAACTCGGTCAGCGATGGTGTCTACGGGGTTGATAACCAGGGAATAATCAGCTTTATCAACCCGGCAGCGCTGGAGATTCTCGGGTATCCGAAGGGAGCCGCCCTGGTCGGTACGAAGGCGCACAGCCTGTTCCATCACTCACATATTGACGGCAAGCCAAATCTCCCGGAAACCTGTTTCCTGCAGCAGGCCTACGAGACCGGCGACAACCTGGAATCCTGGGAAACCGTGTTCTGGAACGCAAGCGGCCAGGCCATAGATGTAGAGTGTGGCATTCAGCCGCTGTATATCGACGGTGATTTACAGGGCAGCGTGGTTGTATTCCGGGATATTGTTGAACGCAAGTTGTTCGAGCGTGAATTGTTGTGGCAGGCCAACCATGATCCGTTGACCGAGCTTTATAACCGGAACTACTTCGAGGATGAGCTGCGACACGAAGTGGCGAGGCGGCAGCGCAGCGATGAGCTGAGTGCGCTGTTGTATATTGATCTTGATCAGTTCAAGTATGTTAATGACACCGCCGGCCATGCAGCCGGTGATGAACTGCTGGTCGAGATCAGTCACCTGTTGCGGGCGCGCCTGCGCGACACGGATTTGCTGGCCCGCCTGGGCGGCGATGAATTTGCCATTATCGCCAGGAATATCGACCGCGAATCCGTAGCTGCTGTAGCCGAATCATTCCGTATTGTGCTGGAAAATTACAACTTTGTTCATGGCGGCAGGCAATTCAGTGTGCACGGCAGCATAGGTGTAAGTCTTGTTGACAGGGCTACGCCTGATGCAGCGGAGGTAATGGCGCGTGCCGATATCGCCTGTTACCTGGCCAAGACTGCCGGCCGCAACCAGGTTCATGTATTTGAACCGGATCGGGATGAAGACAGTGTTGTCAGCATCGACATGGGCTGGTCGGAACGACTGCAGACAGCAGTGGAACAGGACAGGTTTGTTCTTCATTATCAACCGGTGACAGCGACAGACCCGGATAAACATGATGATCCTGATTGTTTTGAAGTATTGCTGCGTTACCGGGATGATCGTGGTGCACTCGTCAGGCCAAATGCGTTTCTGCCAACCGCCGAGCGACTTGGATTAATGTCCCGTATTGATCGGTGGGTGTTGTCTGATGCGATCAGGAGCCTGGCCGATGCGCAAGCCGGAGGCAACGATTCAATGCTCAGCGTAAACCTGTCTGCAGAAAGTATTCGAGATGCGAACCTGGTTGATTACGTGACCGGACTGATTAGGGAGTATGGCGCCGATCCGTCACGGCTCGTACTCGAGCTTGCCGAAGCATCTGCCATTGAAAATATTGAGCTGGCAAGACAGGTGATGATAAAACTGAACCGGCTGGGTTGCCGATTTGCGCTGGATGATTTTGGTTCCGGCTTCAGCTCGTTTCACCATCTCAAGCATCTACCGGTCAGCTATATCAAGATTGACGGACATCATGTCAGGAGCATCGCAAGAGATGCATCGGACCGGGTTGTCGTCAAAACCATTAACGATATTGCCAAGGGTTTTGGCAAGAAGACCGTGGCCAAGTACGTTGAATCTGAAGCCGTGCTGAAGCTGGTTACGGAAATGGGCGTGGATTTTGTCCAGGGATTTCATGTTGGTGCCCCGCTTGAACACTTGCCTCGCAAGGTTCCGGATACCGAGCCCCGGGACTGAAGTAACATTGGGTTGTCAGGAGCCGGTCACGCCGGTTTGACGGGCGAATAGAATGGATACCCATGATAAAGACTGAAGCTAGTGGACGATGCCTTTGTGGCGCAGTGATTTTTTCGGCGGCCCTTCCGTCAAACTGGGTCGCACACTGCCATTGCAGCCTGTGTCGCGCGGCGCATGGCGCCGCATTCGTTACCTGGGTAAGCGTTGATGCTGTCGGCACAGCGATCAGCGATCAGTCCGGACAGCTCCGCTGGTATCAATCCACAACAGGTGCAGAACGTGGATTCTGCAGTCGCTGCGGCAGCAGCCTGTTCTTTCGTTCTGTCAACTGGCCTGGAGAGCTGCATATCGCGCTGGCCAATTTCACTGAGGCGGTGGATCGTCTTCCCCAGGTGCACGCCCATTATGACACCCACGTGGACTGGTTTGCGGTGAACGATGAGTTGCCCAAAAAGTCCTGATTGGCGCCGGGATCGAGCGCTTAAAAAGGAATTGTCGTGGCTAAACAACTGGACCGCTTGATGAGAAGCCGATTGATCTTGTTGCCAGGCAAAAAATAAATTGTCAGTACCGCTTCGGCTGATAGCCGGATAAACATCCCGCCGAATGGCCTGGATAGCCCGAGGGCGATCAACAACAACCGCGCCACCTGGCTTAACCTTGCCGGAAGTGGCAACAAACCAGCGGCCCATGTTCGAGTTGATCCCCGCATGACCCTGATGGTTGCCGCCTTTGACGACGAGCACCTGGTATTGCGCTTGTATCGCAAGGCCGGGGCAGTTCATCCGGATAACAACGACTGGAACGAATTGTATGCGCGGTCCACGCCGGCAACAGGCGTACGGCAGTTTTTGATATGGATTTGGGGCTTGTACAGAGGTCACGCGGCTTTGGCGTGCCGTATTTTGACTATGCCGGGGATCGGGGCTATTGGTCGACTGGGCAGAAATAAAGGCAGGCAGGGAGTTATGGGAGACTGGCAACAGAAAAACGGTTTCCCTATTGATGGCCTGGTTCCCGGGACAGGTTCCCCGGACTCCCAGGCGCCCGGAACATGACCGGTTGTGGAGAGATGGCTATCGACAACCGGTCAGAACGATCTCGTGATTACGACGATATGGCGACGCTGAACGAACTCGTGTTTATCAACACGTGCGCGTATATGCTGGCGGCATAACCCAGGGCAATCACGGGTGTCCATTTCAGGTGACTGAAGAACGTGTACTTGCCCCGCGCCTGACCCATGAGCGCTACGCCCGCTGCCGAGCCTATTGAAAGCATGCTTCCGCCCACTCCTGCTGTAAGAGTGACCAGCAGCCAGTCACCCTGGGACATGGCCGGGTTCATGGCCAGTACCGCGAACATGACCGGGATGTTGTCAACAATGGCGGACAGGATACCAACCATGATGTTTGAGAACATTGGACCCATATTGACGTACATACTCTCCGAGATCATGGCCAGGTAACCGATAAAACCCAGGCCACCGACACAGAGTACAACGCCGTAGAAGAACAGCAACGTATCCCATTCGGCCCGGGCCAGCCTTCGGAATACATCGAATGGCTCTTTGCTGTCGACACGTATTGGCATTACATCACCGGCCTGCCCATAGCTTTCGTTTTCATCAGGCACGCGGATGTGGGTTTTTTTCAGGTAGTAGCCGAAAAACTTGAGATAGGCCAGGCCGGTCATCATGCCCAGCATTGGCGGCAGGTGCAGGAAGTTGTGAAAACTGACTGCCGTGGCAATGGTGGCGACAAACAGGAGCATAATGGTTATCGCGCCGCGCTTCATCAATACCGTCTCGTTAGTGGCTGCCGGTGATTCATCAGGTACGGCAAAATGCATGAACGCTGCGGGAACAACATAGTTAATGACAGACGGGACAAACAACAGGAAGAAGGTCCAGAAATCCAGGATACCTTTTTGCCAGACCATGAGTGTCGTGATGTCACCGAAAGGACTGAATGCACCACCGGCGTTGGCGGCAACAACAATATTGATACAGGCCAGTGCGACAAAACGATTATTGTCCTTGCCGACCGCCAGTACTACCGCACACATGACCAGTGCCGTGGTCAGGTTATCGATAATCGGTGACAGGAAAAATGCCAGTATGCCGGTCAGCCAGAACAGCTTGCGGTAGCCAAATCCCCGGCTGACCAGTCGTGCGCGCAAGGCTTCAAATATATTGCGCTCATCCATGGCGTTGACATAGGTCATGGCAGCCAACAGGAACAGGAACAGTTCGGCAAATTCCAGAAGGTTATGGCGTAATGCCTGTTCAACCGTGTGATTAATCCCCTTTTGTGCATAGACATAGGCAATAATCGCCCAGATGATACCGGCGGCAAGAATGACCGGTTTGGATTTGCGCAAATGGGTAAATTCTTCGGCCATGACAACGAGGTAGGCCAGCACAAAAATGGCGATGGCGATGTAACCCACGTTGTGAGAGGTCAGGTCAAGCCGGTTTTCCACGGCTCCTGCTGCCAGTGCCGAAACCGGCAGCAGTCCGGCAATAAACAGGGATGTCGACCGCAATACCAGGCCGGTGATTCGTTTGAAACCGCTTGTCATTGTTCTCTCCAGAAATACTTCACCAAAAATCCGCTGAAAGGGTAGCGATTAGATGGTGGCGCGGTCAACAGGTTTCGGGGTGGTGCTGTATGGGTTGCCGGCGTGCATCAGGCGTACATAATAAGTATGCCGCCGACAACAGATTGTACGGCAGGCCGGGTCATGCCCCGTCAGACGCGGTCAACACCACTCCTGTCCAGCACAAAATCCAGCCATTGCGACGTCAAGGACTCCTGCATGCGGTTCTGGGAAATGCGTTCGTCCAGCGCATCCAGGTCGACAATATCCAGTGGTTCATCGTGCCAGGAGCAGGCAAACACCGCCTTGGTGCGCTGGCCGGTAGCCGGGTCAAGTTGCCATTGCAGGCATTGTGAGCACACGCCCTTGAGCATGCATTGCATGGTGCTGTAAATGGAGCCGGTGGTTTTGAACGATTCGGCAAAATAGGGTTTCAGTTCGTTGTGTCGCGCCTTGTTGAGTTGCTTCAGCAAAACATTGCTGGCAGTAATCTGTACATGCGTGATGCTGCCCAGCGGAACCGGCGCATTGCCATCATGCAATTCGCCCCGTGCGTACTGTAACAATGCTTCGGTAATATCACCGGTAACAGAGCTGTCCTGGTCGCGACGCATAACCGCCGGCTCACCCTTGTCCGTTACCACCAGCAGCGCATCACTGGCCGCTTCCAGATCGTCAAGGCAGAACAGGTCAGCCGCGGTTGGCAGGTTTAATGCCAGCAGGACCTTGTTATCCCTGGCCCGGAACGCCGGGCCCAGTGAGCGTGCGGCCGCCGCAGCCAGCCAGTCGCCGACAATCAGTACGGCTTCATTTTCCGGAATCATGGTGCCGTTACCACTTGGGCCCATGAGCACAAGTGGTTCACCGGGTTTGAACGTGGATACCAGTCGTGAACTGGCGCCACGATCGCGAACAATGACTGAAATCGTACCCCTGTCTGCATCCACCTTTGAACCGGTGAGCGGCAAGGTCTCGGTCTGCAGTCGCGTGGCTTCAACCTTGGCGGCGACGGTTTCATAGTTTTGCAGCCGGAACACCTGCGCCGGTTTGTAACGACTGGCGGCAAGCGGGGCCTTGATCACAAGCTCGACCGCATCATGCGTCAGCCTCGTTACGGAAACCACCCGCGCCTGCAGCTTGTCGGTAATGTCGGCACGGAAGTTTTCGTATGCGGACAGCTCTCCTGCCTGATTCGCGCGATCACCAAAGGATTCAACTATCTTTGGATAGATGCGTTGACCGGATGTGACCGCCTTGACCACGTTGCCGGCGAAATCGGGGTGGGTGTCACCTATATAGGTGACGCGCCTGCCATCGTTGTCATAAGAGGTAAACGGCCCGAAGCCATCCTGCTTGCAATGCTGCACGGGTTCGACTGCTCGTAGTGCGCCATCAGCGAACACATGGGGCTTGTACTTCATGCTGTCGACTTCCATCGACCGGTGCTCGAAGAAGTAGGCAATATTGGGACGGGCACCGGTGGCCACGAGGATGCAGCGCGCCGGCATCAGTATTTCTTCCCCGGTGCTTTCCAGCTTTCCGTTCTCATCAAGTTGCATACGTTCACAGGCCAGTGCTTCCACCTGGCCGTATTGATCCAGTTTCGCTGCCGTCGGGCTCATGCATTCGGCGTAATACACACCTTCTTCCATGGCCTTGATGACTTCTTCATGGTTGCGGGTATAGGCCGGCGACTGGCTCATGGGTCGACGGTAGACAATGCTGACGCCGCCCCAGTTGTCGATGAGTTTCTGCAAGTCCGGTTGTTCGCCTGCGGCGTTGGCGCGTTGACGTTCCGCGCGTAACTGGCGGCCATGCTCAAGGTGTTCATCAAGCACTTCCAGCTCGGCCGGCCCCAGGGCGGCACGAACCGATTTTTCGTCCTTGGCTGCAACCAGGGTTTCATAGCGTGCGAGTGTTTTTTCAATTTGCACCAGGTAGTAGGCGCGTACTTCGGTTGCCGCATCGACGCCGGTGAGGCCGCCGCCAATGACCACGGCCGGTAACCTGACCTGCAGGTTAGCCAGGCTATCCGCGCGGGCGGCACCTGTTAACTGTAGCGCCATCAGGAAGTCGGCCGCCATGCGCATGCCTGGTGCCAGTGACCCGGGTATGGGCAGGGGTTGCGGCAGACCGGCACCGACAGCAATGGCAACATGATCAAATCCCAGTTCCCAGATGGTTTCGAGCGTCAGCGTGCCGCCAAAGCGTACACCACCAAAGACCTGGAACAGCTTGCGTCGCATCAGGCTGATGTAGATTAGTTTCAGGAAATTCTTGTCCCAGCGTACGGTGATGCCGTATTCAGCAACGCCACCGAAGCCGGACATGATGCGCTCACCCAGCGCTTCTTCCAGTTCGTTGTAGTTGTAGATTGGCTGGTTGATCAAGTGCTGCGGCAGTGGCTCAATCTTCAGGCCATCAATGCCCACTACGGCAAAACCTTCAAGGGTAAGGTGGTGAGACAGCGTGAACCCGGCCGGGCCCATGCCGGCCACCAGGACTTTCAGTCCGTTGTAGGGCTTGGGCAGCCATTGCCTGTTACGCAGCGGGTTCCAGCGTGTCAGCAGGTCATAGATTTCCACGCCCCAAGGCAGTTGCAGCACGTCAGTCAATACGCGGGTTTCAATCTCGGGAATGTTTACCGGTTGTTGCTTCTGGTAGATGCATGCCTTCATACAATCATTGCAGATGCGGTGGCCGGTAGCCGGGCACATGGGGTTATCCACCATGATCATGGCCAGTGCGCCAATGCCATCACCGTCTCGCTTGAGACGATGCATTTCGGAAATCTTTTCTTCCAGCGGGCAGCCGGTCATCAATACGCCCAGGGGATTGGTTTTCAGTCCCTGTTCCGGTTCGCCTTTTTTCACCGGGAAGCCGCGTGAGCAGAAATCTCCATCGTGATCGTGGCAGTAAATACAGTAATCTACCTCGGCCGCCACTTCGCGGGCACTCATGCGCGGATCAGTGAGATCAAAGCCATCACGGAAGTGATGTGCGCCAGTGGAAAGTTTCAGGCGACCGGAATCATCTTTCAGTGATTCCACCGGTACCAGTTGCTGGTGATCAATACCGGATGACAGGCGGAACGCAATCCAGTCCTTGATGGCAGCTGCACCTTCGTCGGTGGTCATGGCGCGAATGCACCAGCGTGTGAGCGTTTCGATATTGTCGGCATTGGCCTCGGCATCAGCCAGAAGGCCCTGGCCCCACAGTGAAACCGCCAGTTCACGGTCAGTTTTGCCAAGGTCGGGATTGACCTGGTTGTCGAGCCAGGCATCCAGCTCGGCGAAGCTTTCGAAATCTTCCTGCTTCATCAGCCTGCGCCGGGCGCGACGCTGAACAAATAATTTCTTGAATGCCAGTACCGGTCGCTGGCCCTTGGTCGCTGTTGCCAGCGCATCGGCAGCGTCCTGTATCCGGAATAGTTCGACGACAAAGTCCTCCAGCAATTTGGCACAACTGATGAGCAGTTCACTGGTGTCGGAATCGGGTACCGGCAGCTCGCCAGCGCGGTAGGCCAGCAGCTTGTCGTACAGGTTATTGTCCTGTTGCTTCAGCCTGTCCAGGAACAGATTGTCCAGGGTAGTCAGGCCGTCCAGTTCAAATAGATCGGAGTATTGCAGGCCACCGAGACCCAGGTTCAGCTCAGGCATCGCCATCCTTCTTTCTGCTTGCACGGATTGTCGAGGGGGTTGCCCCGCGGGAGCGGCAATTGTATAGCGCCCCCGGCTGAATTGGTATGGAAACCGGAAAATTTACCCGGTCTCCCTGAATTGGCTCGCGCTGATCGGGGCGGGATTATTTCCCGGCCGTGCCCTTGAAGCCGATGATTCTGTAGATAGGGCAGAAATCGATCAGCACCGTGGTAATCAGCACGACACCGGCGATGCTCCACCATTTATGCGGGCCCTCGACGAGGAAGTACAGGCTGATCAGGCACAGGCCCAGGATGATGCGAATGATCTTGTCGATTGATCCGATGTTTTTGTTCATGGTCAGTTCCCTGTGAGGTGATCAAGAAGGTCGTGAGTCAGTTTCGGGCTGTGCCCGGTGCGTGCATTGTAAGACAGTACGACTCCAATTGGTATATCGCCATAACCCCATACTTTAGTGTCAGGTACGGCAGCGGAAGCAGTTACCAGTCACAAATAATGCCGGAGACCGTGAAGTGTTTCACTGCTTTTAAGTTACTGCGCGTGAAGTGCTTCACCTTTGCGTGCTGAAGAACTGTATACAATTATTGTTAACAGACATAAATATGCAATACATTGTCTATGTCAATACCAGCAAACACTAACAACGGTCACAGGGAGAAAATAATGAAAAAGACATTGTTGATTGCCTGCTCATCATCATTGTTTATTCTTGGAACAGCCAATGCCACTGATGTCGGTATTGGTGCCTCAATCAATACCACTGAAGAGACTTCATCTTACAGTATTTCGGTACCCATTCGAACATCGGCGCTGCTGATTGAGCCGGACATTTCTTTCTGGAGTCAAGAAAGTGACTCAACCAACAATATCACCGGTGCTGAAACCGGTATGAACTATAGTTATACAGGTATTGGTGTTGGTCTATTTGCCAGGATACCCTTGACAGGTGCCATGGATGCCTATGCTGGGGGAAGGCTTGGGTACTTTAATATACAGTCAGACTATGATTATGGTGTCGCCGGTACCTTAACAAGAGAAACCAGTGGTTATTCCGTGGGCCCGGCAGTGGGACTGGGTTACGCGGTGAATGATTCGTTCAGCGTGTCGGTGCAGACTGGTTTGTATTTTAATTCTGGTACCGATGACGAGGAATCCGTGTCGACTACCGGGGTCGTAACTTCAAGCACCTCTGATAACATTGAAAATACAAGCACGATCAGCCAGATCTACCTGCGCATGTTTTTCTAGAATCGCCATATACAGACATAAAGATGTGCCAAATTGTTTATGTCAACACCAATCAGAAGTAACAGGATACATAGGGAGAAAAGCATGAAAAAGACATTGTTGATTGCCTGCTCATCATTGTTGATGGTGATTGGTACAGCCCATGCCGTTGATGTCGGTATTGGCGCCTCAGTCAATACCGGTGAAGAGGCTTCATCTTACAGTATTTCGGTTCCCATTCGTACATCGGCGCTGCTGATTGAGCCGGATATTATGATATCGAGTTATACTTCTGACTCAACGGACAATATCACTGGCATTACAAGTGATCAAAGCAACAGTTATACCAGTATCGGTGTCGGCCTATTTGCCAGGATACCCTTGACAGGCGTCATGGGCGCCTATGCCGGGGGCAGGCTCGGGTACATTAATTCGGAATCGGAATCCAATTATATTACCAGTTCGAATACGCGCGAAAGCAGTGGCTACTCTGTTGGCCCGGCAGTGGGCTTGAGTTACGCGGTGAATGATTCGTTCAATGTGTCGGTGCAGACTGGTCTGTATTACCATTCTGTGACCGAGGACGTAGAGACCGTATCTTCTGCGGGAGTTGTTGTTGGCAGTAGCTCTACCGACAGGGAATACACGAACACGATCAGCCAGATCTACCTGCGCATGTTTTTCTAGATTGTAACTGCGATACGAAGCCTCGGCCTTGTTTGCCGGGGCTTCTTGTTTAAGGATTCAGAGCGGCGCCTATTGATCGCGCTTCCAGTCGCCGGATCTTCCCCCGGACTTGGCCAGTAATTTCACGTCATTGATGATCATGCCCTTGTCAATGGCCTTGCACATGTCATAGATGGTCAGCAGTGATACTTGCACGGCATTGATCGCTTCCATTTCGACACCGGTTTTGCCGTCGGTACGTACCGTTGCCCGGCAATAAACCGAGGCCGGGCTGTCGGCAAGCTCAAAATCAACAGTAACCGCTGTAATTGGCAGGGGGTGGCACAGTGGCACAAGGTCGGATGTTTTCTTGGCGGCCATGATTCCGGCAAGGCGACTGATTCCCAGTACGTCGCCTTTCTTGTTGTCGCCCGCCCTGATCCTGGCCAGGGTCTCATCCTGTATCAGGATGCGACCTTCGGCGGTGGCCTCGCGCCGGGTGATGGCCTTGTCGCCAACATCAACCATGTGGGCATCACCACTGGCGTTGAAATGGGTCAGTTTGTCATTCATGGATATTCCTCTCCGGGCCGGCTGAAAATAATCCGACTTGTGGGTACCGGTCATGACGTACTAGTATAAATGATCCGGCAACAAGGTGTGAGGACTGTGTCATGGCTACATTGGACGGCGAACGAATTGACGCACTGAAACAACAGTTGATCCGGCGGCGCGGACAGCTGGCGGAAGAGCTGCATCAACGCATGAAGAGCACGCAGGACAAGGATTATGCTGCTCTGGTAGGACAAGTGCGGGACGCCGGTGACGAATCGGTAGTGGAGTTGCTTGGCAGCCTGTCCGCTATTACCACCGAGATGGAAATGGAGGAGCTCCAGAATATTGAAGCGGCACTGCAGCGTATGGCGCGCGGTGTCTATGGCAGATGTACGGAATGCGGTTCGGTCGTACCGGCTGAACGCCTGCAGGCCAACCCCGCCGCTGACCGCTGCATCACCTGCCAGCAAAAACTGGAAGGACCGGTCGGTGGCCGTGATCGCACTCCATCGTTGTAGCTGATCGGGAAACCGGGCTCGAAATATAATCGGCACATGACTGCGCCACGTTTCTTTGTTGATATCCCGCTGGTTCCAGGACTAGTGATGTTGCCTGGTGATGCCGCGCATCACGCGACCCGCGTATTGCGCCTGGCAGCCGGGGACCCGGTAGTGCTGTTTAACGGCAAAGGTGGTGAGCACCATGGACAGATTGCAGGTATTGACCGTCGCGTGGTGTCGGTACAGCTGGACCGGTTTAGCCCGGACGATCGTGAATCACCGCTTGATATTACCCTGGTCCAGTCCATTACCAGTGGCGAACGCATGGACTACGCCCTTCAAAAAGCGACGGAACTGGGCGTCAGTCGCATCGTGCCTGTCACCACGGAACGCACATCCATAAAATTGAAAGCAGACAGGGCCGAGAAGCGTCTCGAGCATTGGCACAAGGTCATTATTTCCGCGTGCGAACAATCCGGGCGCAATGTTATACCCGGGCTTGCGCCGGTTTGCAGTCTGCGGCAATGGCTGGAACAGAAGTCCGAAAAGACCTGCCTGTTATTGCATCCACAGGCGATGGAGAGTCTTTCCAGTGTAACCAATGTCACACAACCTGTTGCCATTGTAGTCGGGCCTGAAGGGGGCTTTAGTGAACAGGAAATTGATTTGCTGCAGGATGAGGGTTGCAGGCTGGTTCGGATGGGGCCGAGGGTATTGCGCATGGAAACCGCCGGCCCGGCCATGCTTGCAATTCTGCAGGCACAACTGGGTGATATATAATTCGCTTTACATTTATAAACAATTTTTTGTATAAAGTTTTAACATCGTTTCGTGCAACGCTAACAGAAATTACTATAAATCATTATAAGTGCCTCTGGTGCCCGCAGGACAAGGCAGTCGGAGCCAGGCTGACACAAGCCGGTTCACGATGAGGCTGGATGGAGATATGACGGGCGAATCAGGAAGTTCTCTTTATACCGGCGACATTGACGCCAGCTTCAGGGCGTTGGCCGAAAGTGCACGCGATGGCATTCTCGTTAACCAGTTCGGGCATCACGTCTTTATCAATCTGCAACTGTGCCGGATTCTCGGTTATTCCCGCGAAGAATTGATTGGCACAATCATGGACGACCTGGTACATCCTGAAGACCTGGACATGGTCAAGGGAAACCACCGGCGCCGGTTATCCGGTGAAGATGTCCCGGACCATTACGAACTGAGAATGCTTGACCGTGAAGGCAATAGTATTCCACTGGAAATCAGCTCCTCCGTCTTTGACTGGAACGGCCAGCCAGCCACCATGGTGGTATTGCGCGATATTCGTTGGCGCAAAAAACTGGAAATGCAGCGCGACCAGAACCGCCCGGTACTGGAGGCGATGTTCAATAATACCCATATGCCCATGGCGCAAATTGACCGGGACTTTATCCTGGTAATGGCGAACGCGGCCATGGCGGCGGTATTCGGCGTGGAGCCGGAAGAGCTGATTGGTCGCAGCTATTTTGATTTTTCCCCCAACGATGCACGCCAGAAGACATTCAGTGACTGCCTGGCAACAGGGCGGACCTATTTCGAGGTCAATAAGCCGTTCAGGTATGCAAGTAGCAGCAAGACCCAGACCAGCTGGGACTGGAGTATTGTCCCTATTGTTGTCGATGGCGACACGGTAACGGGCCTGTTGCTGACGTTGTTTGATGTCACCGAGCGAATGCGCACCGAAGAGCAGATGCGCAAGCTGACGCGGGCGCTGGAACAGACGGCTGATGCAGTGATGATTACCGACAGGCAGGGTATTGTTGAGTATGTCAATCCGGGTTATGAAAAAATAACCGGTTACAGTTCCGATGAAACCCTGGGCAAGAGACCGAGCCTGCTCAAATCCGGCAAGCAGGGGCCGGCATTCTACAGCCAGTTATGGGAAACCATCCAGGCCGGCAACGTATTCAGTGAAGTATTTGTCAATCGACGAAAAAACGGTGAGCTCTATTTCGAGGAAAAAACCATCACGCCGCTGAAAAACCGGTATTCGGAAATTACCCACTTTGTCGCCACCGGTCGTGATATCACCGAGCGTATGCAGACACAGGAGCGCCTCCACTATATGGCGCACCATGATGCGCTTACCGAATTGCCTAATCGCGCATTGTTTATTGATCGATTGCGCCAGGCCCTGGCCCGCGGTCGCTGGCATAATCGACTGGTAGCCGTATTATTCCTGGATATAGACCGGTTCAAGAATATCAATGATTCCTTCGGGCACGAAGTCGGTGATGACCTGCTCAAGGAGCTGGGCCAGCGCTTCGTCGCAGCAATGCGCGAAGGTGATACCGTGGCCCGGTTTGGTGGCGATGAATTCGTGATCATGGCAACGGATATTGCCACGGTCAGCGATATCGAACTGATTGCGCGAAAACTGCTTTCGGTACTGAATGATCCGATTCGGATACTGGAAAAGGATATTGTTGTAACTGCCAGTATCGGCATAAGCATCTATCCCGGCGACGGCGAAGATTCGTCTACACTGGTCAAGCATGCCGATACCGCCATGTACCGATCCAAGGAGCTGGGCAGGAATACGTTCCAGTTCTATTCTGCGGACATGTCCCACAGGGTGTACGAACACCTGGCCCTGGAAAATGAACTGCGCAATGCCCTGGCTGCCAACGAGTTTGAACTCTACTACCAGCCACAGTTTGATATGAGCAATGATCGTATTGTCGCGGTCGAGGCGTTGTTGCGCTGGAATCACCCGCAACGCGGCGTTTTGTTGCCTGATGAATTTCTGCCGGTACTGGAAGAAATAGGTCTTATTGTTCCCGTTACCAACTGGGTTATATACGATGCCTGCAGGCAGGCCGTGGCATGGCATGATGCTGGCCTCAGGCCGCTGCGAGTCGCGGTGAATATATCGGCGCGCCAGTGCAACAGCATGGAAATTGTCGAGCTGGTTACCGAAGTGCTTGAGGAAACCGGCATGGATCCGGCGCTGGTGGAACTGGAAATCACCGAAAGCGTGTTAATGGAAAATACGTCACTGGCGCTCAGGGTGGTGAACGCGTTGGCCGATATTGGCGTGCGCCTGGCCATTGATGATTTTGGTACCGGCTATTCGTCGTTGAGCTACCTGAAGCGTTTCCCTGTCGATACCCTGAAAATCGATCGCAGCTTCATTCGGGATATCACTACCGATCCGGATGATGCCTCCATTATCCGGGCAATCGTGGCGATGGCGCGGGCACTGAACATGCACATCATTGCCGAGGGGGTGGAGACTGCTGAGCAACAGGCCTTTCTCAGGCAGATCGAATGTGATGGTGTGCAGGGTTTTTTGTTCGGAACACCATTGCCGGCGTTGCAGATAGAACCGTTGCTGAAGGATTCAGCAACGGTTATTGCCTAGCAGCTTCCGGGTCAGGACCGGTTGTGCAGTCTCTGCACGACAAACAGGGCAAAACTGAACAGCACCAGTGCGCCGGCCTGGTGCGTTGCCCCCAGGCTTACAGGTACAGCCATGAGCAGGGTCGCGATGCCAAGACCAAATTGAATGAACAGCATGACCAGCAGTGCGTTGAGCCCCAGGCGCAGTTGGCGCGTGAGCATTTGCCGGCGAGCCGATATCCACAGCAGCGGAATGGTGACGAACAGTACCAGTGCAAGCATTCGATGGTTGAACTGGATAGTTGCCAGGTTTTCAAACAGGTTAATGTACCAGGGGCTTAGTGCCATGCTGCCCGGTGGCAGCCATTGGCCGGCCATCAACGGGTAGGTATTGAATACCAGTCCAGCCTTGGTGCCAGCGACGAAACCGCCGGAAACAATCATTAGCACGATCAGTGCGGTAACCAGAATACTGTTACTGAACAGTTTGCGGTTGTTACTGCTGTTCGGTAGTGGTTCCCGGTCAGGCAGCAGCCCAAGCGCAACCCAGAGCATGTAACCGTAGATAGACAGCGCTGCCAGCAAGTGGGCGGTTAGCCTGTATTGGCTGACATGAGGCTTGTCTACCAATCCGCTTTTGACCATGTACCAGCCCAGCAGCCCCTGGAGCCCCCCGAGAACAAACATGATAGCCAGTTTGGGAATCAGCGGTCTGCGCACATAGCCGCGCATGAGAAAATACAAAAATGGTACCAGGAACGCGAGACCAATTATTCGACCCAGCAGTCGATGACTATACTCAAACCAGAATATCGACTTGAATTCATCAACGCTCATGCCCTGGTTGATTTTCTGGTACTCGGGAAACTGCTTGTATTTGTCGAATGTTTGTTGCCAGGCTTCGTCGCCTATGGGTGGCACTACGCCCATAATGGGAGCCCATTCGACCATGGATAACCCGGAACGGGTGAGCCGGGTTACACCTCCCAGTACGACCATGGCAAAAATCAGTGCGCAAATTACCAGCAGCCAGATGGCCAGGTGCCGATCCCGGTCGGCTTTAATGCTTGTTGTTGTCATATCTTCCTCCTCATCCGGGCTGAATCTTACCCAATATGGACGCTCCAAGTCAGGCCCATACAAATATTGATTCGTATCAATGAATGATTCGCAGTCCGCCTCTATAGTTCAAACTTGGGGAAAATCAGGAAAACAGCGCAGCACAGAATACTGCTGACAGCACATTTATGGTTGAGGGGAAACGAAAAGGTGACTTGATTCGGGGGCTGATGATGCAGGCCGCCGAGGAACAATTGTCCGAGATGGGCGAGGGTTTGCCGCGCTGCTGTGTGCGGCCACCGTTTGCCCTGCCTGAGGCGCAATTCCTGCGCCGTTGTACCCATTGCGCGGACTGTGTTCACGCGTGTCCCCATCATGCGCTGCACCTGCTGCCCGCCCGCTGCGGTTTTCTGCGTTCGGCAACGCCGGCGATGGAGCTTTGCCGGCACGCCTGCCATTTGTGTGAAGACTGGCCATGCGTGTCAGCTTGCGAAACCGGCGCGTTGCGTATGCCTGAGCCGGGAGAAATGCCGCGGTTGGGGCTGTTGTCGGTTGTTGCCGAGCGGTGCCTGGCTTCCCCCGATCAGGACTGTGACGCCTGCCTGACCGTCTGCCCGGTTGACGGTGCCATCTACCGTACCGACAGTTACAAGCCGGTTATTGACAGCGGTCATTGTCCGGGTTGCGGCTTGTGCCTTGAAAGCTGCATCGCCGAGCCCAAGGCCATTGAAATGCGTTTTGTCGCATAGAAATTAGGGGCGAAGTCCGAATCTTCTGGCGATATACTTCAGTTCATGACTCAGCATAATCCAGCTTCAGCTCCCGTTCTGACGGACCCGTTTGGCCGTCATATTGAATATGTCCGGCTTTCCGTGACTGACCGTTGCAACCTGCGTTGCAGTTATTGCTTGCCCAAGGGGTTCCGGGATTTTGAGGTTCCTGATGAGTGGCTGGATTTTGCAGAAATAGAAACCCTGATGCGCGCTTTCGCCGCGATGGGTTTGAAGCGTGTACGCCTTACTGGCGGAGAACCGCTGGTTCGAAAAGGGTTGCCGGAGCTGGCAGCGCGACTGCATGCCATCCCGGGAATCAGTGACTTGTCGCTCAGCACCAATGCTGTATTGCTTGAAAGGCACGCCGAGTCTCTGCGCCAGGCCGGTATCAGTCGTCTCAATATCAGTCTCGACAGCCTGAAGCCCCAGCGTTTTTCGGAGATCACCGGTGGCGGTCGACTGGACAAGGCGTTGGCAGGAATTATGGCGGCCAAGGACGCCGGCTTTGGCCCTGTCAAAATCAATATGGTGGCCCTGAAAGGCATCAACGATGATGAATACGAGCACATGGTGGAATTCTGCCTTGAGCACGACTTTACCCTGCGCTTCATTGAAACCATGCCCGTGGGCAGTACCGGTCGCTGGGCGTCCAGCCACTATCATAGCCTGGACGACGTTCGCGCCCTGCTAAAACGCCGGTTCGAGCTGGTCCCCGGCGTCATGCCCGGTGGCGGTCCGGCGCGCTATGAGCAAGTCGCCGGAACCGAGTTGCGTATCGGGTTTATTACTCCCATATCACGACATTTTTGTGAAACCTGTAACCGGGTACGCTTGTCTGCTGATGGCCAGCTGTACCTGTGCCTGGGCCAGGATGCCCGATATGATTTACGCTCGGTATTGCGCAGTGGCGCTGATGACGCCGCGTTGCAGGCCGCTATTGTTGAGGCGCTGGCCCTCAAACCGCAAAAGCACGAGTTTACCGACAAGCCGGAACAAGTCGTTCGATTCATGTCCATGACCGGCGGTTGACGGGGAATTCCCGACCGGTAATGACGTTGGCCACGCATTCCTAGTGTTTGGCCGGTTTTTTCTGTAGTCTTTTCCCGCCTGATCATTCAATACATATTATTACTTTCTGGTTGTTTGTCTGGCCCCGGCAGTCTGGATACAGGCAGACGCGGGAGTTCGGATAATTTCGTGAGGCGAGCGGTTTTGGGTCCAGGATTGAGAGTCGTATCGGTATTTTTGCTGGCGCTGTTGGCGGCAACGGTGTCGGGTTGCACCTACGTGGTAAGCCTGGCTGCTGACGAATTGGCCACCAACCTGGGGGCGGCAGTTCGCAACCAGAACGATCCGGAAACCGTGCGCCAGGGCGCGCCCGCCTACCTGTTGCTGGTAGACAGCCTGGTCGAGGGTGACGGAAACAATTATCGTGTCCTGTTTGCCGGGGCGCGAATCTATGATTCCTACTCCAGTATTTTCGTCAATGATGTTGACCGTGCACGGCGGTTGAGCGGCAAGGCATGGAGCCATGTCAACAAGGGCCTTTGTCTGAAACGCAAGGCGTACTGTGATTTGAGTACGAAATCCTTCGCCGAGTATTCCGGGGTAATTTCAAAAGTCGAAGACAGTGATGCCGCCGCCCTGTATACCTATGCCAGTGTCTGGGCGGGCTGGATCCAGGTCAACAGCGGAAACTGGAAAATAGTCGCCGACATTCCCAAGGTGCGTGTTGCCATGGAGCGCGTAGCACAGCTGCACCCCGATCATGACCAGGGCGTGATATACCTCTACCTGGGTGGCCTGGCGTCATTGTTGCCACCGGCACTGGGAGGGAAACCTGAAGAAGCGCGACAGTTTTTCGAAAAGGCCTTTGATCTTTCGGACAAAAAGAATCTGATGGCCCAGGTCATGCTGGCGGAAAAATACGCGCGTCCGACATTTAATCGCAAATTGCACGATAGTGTGTTGAAACAAGTGGTTGCTGCCAATGTCGAGGCCAGCGGCTTTACCCTGACCAATGTCCTGGCGCAGGAACGTGCACAAAAACTTTTAAGGTCTGCCAATGAGTATTTCTAGAAAATTCGGATTGCAGGGACTGATGCTGGCCATGATGGCCGGCCTGTCTGTTTCAACGGCCCAGGCGCTGACGCTGAAAATCGCCACCTTGTCACCTGAAGGCACGGCGTGGATGCAGAAGATGCGTGCCGGTGCCGCAGAGATTTCGGAAAAAACATCTGATCGGGTCAACTTCAAGTTTTACCCCGGCGGCATCATGGGTGATGATGAAAGCGTGTTGCGCAAGATGCGAGTCGGTCAACTGCACGGCGGCGCGATTACCGGCGGCAGCCTGGCAAAGATTCTGCCTGACATGCTTGCCTATAATATGCCGTTTGCTTTCCGTAACCTCGACGAAGTGGACACGGTGCGGGCTATCATTGATCCTGAACTGATCGCCGGCCTGGACAAAAAGAGCTATGTCAGTTTTGGCCTGGCCGAAGGCGGCTTCGCCTACCTGATGTCCAACAAGGCGGTGCATTCAGTTGCCGACCTCAAGGACCTGAAAGTATGGGCGCCCAACGGGGACAGGATTACTTACGCAGTGTTCCAGCAGGGCGGTGTTACCCCGGTAGCACTGCCGGTGTCCGATGTACTGACCGGGCTACAGACCGGGCTGATCAATACCGTCAGCGGACCACCTATAGCGGCTATCGCGCTGCAGTGGCATACACGCGTCACTCATCTAACCAATCTGCCGCTAATGTATATTTACGCGCTTATGGTGATCGACAAGAAGCAATTCATGAAAATATCTCCGGCGGACAGGACTATTGTGCGTGATGTCATGGAGAGAATTTACAAGGAAATAGACCGGGCCAACCGTGCCGATAACGATCAGGCAATTGCAGCATTAAAATCACAGGGCATCACCTATGTTGAGCTTGAACAGGCGGAACGCAAGCGCTGGTATGAAATTGCCACCGGTGCCGCCAATCAGCTCAGGCAGCAGGGAGTCGTCGGTGGCAAGACGGTGGACAAGATGTTCGGAATCCTGAAGAGTTCTCGTGCCGCTGAAAAAAAATGATCGACCTTAATCATAACGGCCTGGATGCACCAAAACCGCCGCCGCCGGCATCACCGCTGATCGCAAAACTGCATTACCTTGAAGATGTCATGCTGGTTGTCTTGATCGGTGCGATGGCATTGTTCGCTATTGCCCAGATACTGCTGCGCAACCTGTTTGGCGGCGGCCTGGTCTGGGCCGACCCGCTATTGCGTGCACTGGTGCTGTGGGTAGCCATGATCGGTGCCATGGTGGCGACGCGGGACAATCGTCATATTCGAATTGATGTGCTGTCGCGCTATCTTCCGAAGCGCTGGACTCATTGGCTGCATCTGCTGATCCACGGGGTGTCATTTTTCATATGCCTGTTGCTGGCATGGCACAGCATGCGTTTTGTTGGCATGGAGCTGGAAGCGGGAACAACCGCATTTGCATTTGTTACGACCTGGATTGTTGCCGCAGTCATACCACTGGGATTCAGCGTCATGGCGCTGCGTTTTGCCCTGTATGCACTGCATGAATTATCCGGTATCACGGGTATCAGCAAATGATTCCCGCGCTGCTGCTAATCCTCGCCTTGCTGGGTACGCCCCTGTTTATTGTCATTGCGGCATCGGCACTGTACGGTTTTCACCAGGGAGAGATAGATCTTTCCGTTGTCATTATTGAAATTTACAGGCTGGTTGAAACACCGGTACTGGTAGCGATACCGCTGTTTACACTGGCCGGGTATCTTTTGAGTCATACCCAGGCATCGAGCCGACTGGTTAACCTGGTTGATGCGCTGTTTGGCTGGTTGCCCGGTGGACTCGCGCTGGTGGCGCTGGCCGCCTGTGCCATGTTCACCGCGTTGACCGGCGCCTCGGGCGTAACCATTATCGCTCTTGGTGCCTTGCTTTACCCGGCCCTGATCAAGGGCGGGTATGCCGAGCGTTTCAGCCTTGGACTGATTACGTCATCCGGCAGCCTGGGCTTGTTGTTCCCGCCATCCATTGCGCTGATTCTTTACGGCGTTATTGTCCAGCAAGTGGGTGTCGGTGCACCGGTTTCCATAGATGAGCTGTTTGTTGCCGGCATTGCTCCAGGATTGCTGATGCTGTTATTGCTTGGCAGCTGGTGCGTGTTTCACAGCCCGGCCATGGAAAAGAAGCCATCTGACTGGCAGACGATCCGCAAGGCGGTTTACCTGGCGCGATGGGAGATTCCTATTCCATTTGTTGTGCTGGGCGGCATTTATGGTGGAGTGCTGGCCATATCAGAAGCGGCCGCCGCGCTGCTGCTGTACGTACTGGTCGTGTCACTGTTTGTGCTTCGTGAGATCAGGCCGCGGCAGTTGTCGGAGATCATGCATGAAGCCATGGTATTGATCGGCGGCGTACTGATTATCCTCGCGGTCTCACTGGCATCTACCAACTACATGGTGGACGCGCAGATACCGCAAAAGTTGCTGGCATTCGTTCGTGAGTATGTCGACAGCAAGCTGACTTTCCTGATTCTGCTCAACCTGTTTCTTTTGATGCTGGGCATGATGCTGGATATATTTTCCGCGCTGGTGATTATTGTTCCGTTGATATTGCCGATGGCCGTGAGCTATGGTGTCCACCCGGTGCATCTTGGCATTATTTTCCTGGCCAACATGCAGATCGGGTATTTCACGCCGCCGGTGGGCATGAACCTGTTTATTGCCAGTTTCCGGTTTAATCGTCCGGTCATGGAGCTGTACCGGGCCAGTATTCCGTTCATGTTTATCATGATGCTGGCAGTACTGATTATTACCTATTGGCCGACGCTGTCCCTGTTTGCCATCAGCCAATGATGCATCCTGTTTCCATGAATCCTTCTTATGGACAGTAATCCCGATTTTGTTTTCGATGCAACTGACGAGTCATTCCGGCAACTGGTCCTGGAAAACTCGACCCGGGGGCCTGTGCTGGTTAATTTCTGGTCGGCGGGCGTGGGTCCGTGCCTGCGCGTGTGGGACACACTCAAGGCGTTGGTACAAAGCTATCAAGGCCGGTTTCTGCTGGTAAATATCAATACCGACAGCTATGGCCAGTTGTCCAGGCAGCTCGGAGTCAACAGTCTGCCCACCGTGCATATCTATCGTGATGGCGAGGTGGTGCATCGTATCCACGGGGCTGAGTCGGAGAAATCCTTCATCGACGCCATTGATCGATACCTGGCTACGCCGTCTGACAAGGTATTGGCTCACGCAACCGCCTTGTTTCATTCGGGCGATCAGGGCAAGGCAGTTGATGTTCTGGTACAGCTGGTTGCGGCCGATCCGTTCAATATGCGGGTTACTGCTGCCTTGCTGAAATTCCTGATCGTCATGAAGGCCTATCAGCGTGGACTGGATGTGGTGGCCGGTCTTGACGAATCCATGCAGCAGAAGCCGGAGATAGGCTCACTGAAAACCCATCTTGAGCTGCTGGTCGAATCCGGGCACGACAGATCAGCATTAATTGATGAACTGGCTCGCAACGATTTGCCGGAAACCCGGTTCAGGCTGGCGGCAACCTGCGTACTGGAAAATGATTTTGAAGCGGCGCTTGAACAGCTCATGATTGTAGTCGAAAAGCATCGGCATTTTCGCGATGATATTGGTCGACGTAGTATGCTTGCCCTGTTCGACCTGCTTGGTCGCGATCACCCGTTGACCTCCGTTTATTGGCAAAAACTCAGCAGCTATCTGCACTAGATTCGCCGTGGTATCGTGTTCCTTCCCGGTTCCCCGGCCGATTACCACCTGGCGCCGGTATTGCCGCTCCGTGGCTGATGTAATCAACTGCCTGGCAATCCCGGTAACTTGGAAACGCCAATCGATATTTCATCTGCATGTCAGTTTTTTGTTGCAGCCAGCCTCGAAGAGCCTGCCTGGAGCAGGCCGATGGTATTGCAGCTTCTAAATAAGGCGGCGCGGTGATGTGGTTGGGCGTTGTGGCGTTAAAGTTTCTCTCACTAAAGAGGAGTACGACCAAGTTTTGGGGTCAGGATGTGGCCCGGCGTAATCGAAAGACCATTTGCTGTCACCCGGCCAAAACGAGGTTTGGCGAGAGTGTTTTTGACCTCGGCCCGGGTGTTGCCAGGCGGCCGGGGCGGAATCGGGTCAGTATTTACGGGGGCAGACAACAAGACAACAGACGGGGTATCATAAGCTTCCTGACCATCGCAGATTGTACCCCATGGCCAAAGAAATCCTGTTCGAAGAATCGCTGATACGCAAATACGACACCAGCGGACCCCGGTATACGTCTTATCCTACGGCAGTTCAATTTGATGTCGGTTATGGCGAGCAGGACTATCGTCAGGCGTTGCGTGATTCCAATTCCAGCGGTCGGCCGTTGTCACTGTATTTTCACGTCCCTTTCTGCAATACCGTGTGCTTTTATTGCGGTTGCTCCAAGGTGGTAACCAAGCACCGCGAGCGTGCAGCACCGTATTTGGCGCTGGTTTATCAAGAGATGGCCATGGTCGCTGCGGAGCTGGATACGGACAGGTCGGTCGACCAGCTTCACTGGGGCGGCGGTACACCCACATTTATCAGCCATGATGAAATGCGCGAGCTGATGTCAGTAACGCGCAAACACTTTAACCTGCACGACGATGATACCGGCGAGTACTCCATCGAGATTGACCCGAGAGAGCTGGACGCAGACACGCTGCCACTGTTACGGGAGCTGGGGTTCAACCGCATGAGCCTGGGCGTACAGGATTTTGATCCGAAAGTGCAAAAAGCGGTCAACCGGATTCAGCCCGAGGCCGTGACCATCGCCGCGCTGGAACAGGCTCGCGCGCTGGGGTTTCGCTCCATCAACCTGGACCTGATCTACGGTCTGCCATTCCAGTCGGTGGCCAGTTTCTCGGCGACGCTGGATCGCATTTTGGAAATTCGGCCCGATCGGCTGTCCGTATTCAACTACGCGCACCTGCCGGAAATGTTCAAACCGCAGCGTCGCATTAATGCTGAGGATTTGCCGTCACCGGCTGAAAAACTGGCGATTCTGGATATGGCGATTACCAAGCTGACTGACGCCGGTTATGTGTATATCGGAATGGATCATTTTGCCCTGCCTGGCGATGAGTTGGCGGTAGCCCAGCGCGAAGGTACGCTGTATCGAAATTTTCAAGGTTATTCTACTCATGCCCATTGCGACCTGGTCGGCTTTGGCATGACATCCATTGGTGCGGTAAACGATCACTATGCTCAGAACGAAAAAACAGAGGAAGGCTATGCCGCTGCAATCCAGGCGGGGCATTTGCCCATTATTCGCGGCCTGGCATTGTCTGACGATGATTGCTTGCGTCGAAAAGTAATTACCGAACTCATTTGTCACTTTCGGCTGGATTTTGAGCGTATCGAGAATGCGTATCAAATACGTTTTACCGAATATTTTGCCGACGAGTTACGACGCCTGGAACCCATGCAGCAGGACGGGCTGCTGGAGCTGTCTGACAATGGGATTCAGGTTTTTCCCGCTGGTAAATTGCTGATTCGCAATATATGCATGATTTTTGACGCGTATTTGCGCAGCGGGGAAAGTGGCCGATTTTCCAAGGTGATTTAGGCCATGCTGTACCCGGTTCCGGGTAGACCTGCCGGGCTATTCCTGTTCAAATAGGCGGTCCGGATTATACTAAGAACAACTAGGGCTGTAACAATCCATTCAAGAGGCGTCACATGAGCTCATCGAAGCGGGCATCCGTGGTGAATATCGGAAAAATCAAGGTTGCTTGTCAGGAATGTTCCTTGCGTGAACTGTGTCTGCCTTTGGGGCTGACAGATCAGGACGTTTCCAGTATCGAAAAAATCGTTCGTCGTACCACGGACCTGAAGAAGGGCGAATACCTGTACCGCATGGGTGATGAGCTCAGAGGGCTGTTTGCCATTAATCGTGGCAGCGTCAAGACCCTGGAAATGGGCCGTGACGGCGATGTCCAGATTACCGGGTTCCATTTGCCGGGCGAACTGCTGGGCGTCGATGCCATTAGCACGGACAAGCATCCTTGTGACGCTATTGCCCTGGAAGCCACCCAGGTCTGCGAAATTCCTTTGGATCAGCTGGAAGAGCTGGCGCGCCAGGTGCCTGGCCTGCAAAAGCAATTATTGCGCATCATGAGTCGTGAGATCGTTCATGACGAGAATATGCTGATGATGCTGGGCAAGATGAGTGCTGAAGCCCGCCTCGCCAGCGCCCTGCTGAGTTTCTCTGAGCGTTTTTTCCGGCTTGGACAGTCTGACACCGAGTTTCGTTTGACCATGTCGCGCCAGGACCTGGGCGATTACCTGGGCTTGGCCCTGGAAACGGTCAGCCGCCTGTTTTCCCGGTTCCAGGCTGATGGCCTGATCGAGGCCGAAGGTCGCCAGTTACGTTTGCTCGATATGGATGGGCTGCGTGAACTGGCCGGAGAGGTGGTCGAGCGCAAAAACGGGAAGCGCCCCGCCGCGTCCTGATCCGGGTCGACCCCTGTTGTTGTCAACTTTTTCCTGTGCGATTAGTTGACAATCGCCGCCACATCCCCTAGTTTTGCCGCCGATAAAATCCGTATCACGCTGATTTCCCGGAGATTTTCCATGACCCATAGTGTCGCTGACATCGAAGCCCTGTTTGCTTTGCCATTTAATGATTTGCTGCACCGGGCGCATAGTACTCACCGGGAAAATTTCGACGCCAATGCTGTGCAGGTCAGCACGCTGTTATCCATCAAGACCGGCGGTTGCTCGGAAGATTGTGGCTATTGTTCGCAGTCCGCACGCCACAATACGGGCGTTGAGCGTGGTGGCCTGATGTCACTGGATGAAGTCATTGAAGCGGCTTCGGCCGCCAAGGCCAAGGGTGCGACCCGCTTCTGCATGGGCGCTGCCTGGCGCGGCCCCAAGGATCGCGATATTCAGCCGGTGAAAGAGATGATCCAGGCGGTCAATGGCCTGGGCCTGGAAACCTGCGTCACCCTGGGCATGCTCAAAGAAGGGCAGGCCGAGGAACTGGCTGCGGCCGGGCTGGACTATTACAACCACAATATCGATACCGCGCCGGAGTATTACGACCAGATTATTACCACGCATTCCTACGATGATCGTATCGATACCCTGAACAAGGTGCGCGGTGCCGGCATCAAGGTCTGTTGCGGTGGTATCGTCGGCCTGGGTGAGTCGCGTCGTCATCGTGCCGGTCTGCTGGCGCAACTGGCCGCCATGGACCCGGTTCCGGACAGCGTTCCCATTAACATGCTGGTACGAATTCCCGGCACGCCGGTTGCTGATGATGACAGCAACAAGGGCGTCGAGCCGCTGGAGTTTGTGCGTACCATTGCCGTTGCCCGTATTGTCATGCCGACGTCCATGGTTCGGCTGTCAGCCGGTCGTGAGGCCATGCCCGATTACCTGCAGGCCATGTGCTTTTTTGCCGGCGCCAATTCCATTTTTTATGGCGAGAAACTGCTGACCACCGGCAACCCGGATACCAATACTGATATGCAAATGTTCAATGATCTCGGCATCAAGCCGATGGAAGTGGAAATTCCGCACAAGGGCGAGTGCCGCAAGGCATCCTGATTTGTGCAGGAAATGTTGTCAAAAAAGGCGCCCCGGCGCCTTTTTTATTTTGTTGTTTTTGTTGTTGGTCGGGCAATATCTATCCATATAAATAGTATTAGTACATACCGTGATAGATTTTTTCCATATTTGTGCGAGCGGCAACCTTGGTAGTCGATCTATAATGGAGTTTCATTGGCTGCATTAGCCGGGTGCGCAGTTCCCGCCGGTTCCGCCTTTCCTTTCATTCAATACTTGTTTGCAGGGGGGTGAGTATGCTCAAGCGTTTATATTATGTTCTTCCCGATGTTTCCCGCGCCACGCACATGTTCCATGATTTGTTGCTTGCCCAGGTTGAGGCGCGTCGAATTCATGTCATGGCCAAACCGGGCGTTGACCTGGGCGATATGCCTGAGGCGGGCCTGAACCAGCGCACCGATGTGCTGCATGGCGCCGTGCAAGGCATTGTCTCAGGTGGCGCCACGGGTGCCGCGCTCGGATTGTATCTTTACCAGTTTCCCCCGGAAGGCATGCTGGTGCCGATGGCGGCGATCTTGTTAATGGCCTTGCTGGGCGCGAGTTTTGGTGCCTGGGCGGCGAGTCTGATCGGCCTGGATGTGCCCAATACGCAACTGGAGCGGTTCGAGAAAGCGATTGACCAGGGCAAGGTGCTGATGATGATCGACGTGTCGCGACAGGACATGAAAAAAATTGAAACCATCATCCACAACCAGGATCCTGATGCTGTTGCCAAAGGTGTGGAGCCGACGATGCCGGCATTTCCATAAGTGGATTGTAGGGTGCTGTCAGAAATAACGTCGCGATAGCGGCGTTATTTCCTTATGCAAACACTTCGCGGGTCTCAAAGCTCATGGTGTCAAGATCCGCCAAGACATAGGTGGGCGGTGCGCTGACGCCGCCAACGGTGCCGGGATCTACCCACCAGGTCGTACCACCCTTGATGTTGGTGATTTCATCAATGTGCAGCTTGTGTTCATGACCACTGCAGACAAGATCGTAATCACCGGTCAGCGCCATGGCGCGGGCGTAATGCGGGTAGTGCACCATGAAAATGCGGCGGCCACCCAGTTCCAGCGTCGCGTCCTGGCCATGGTAGGTAATAATGCTGCCGGGCCGGTGCGATTGCCGAGCCAGGTGAAAGGTATCGCCTTCATTATTGCCATGAATTACGTGATGCGGAATCTCGAATTCCCGAATGCAGTGCAGCGTGCTGGGCGCGACGATGTCGCCGCAATGCAGCACCGCCTCGGCGCCCAGTGCCTTGGCCTCGCGCACGGCACCGGCGAGAAACTCGCGGTGATCGTGACTGTCGGAAAGAATGCAGATTTTCATGGCCGCGGATTGTACTGGTTCGCGGAGGCGGGAGCCAGAGCGCGGCCTTGTCGGTCGTTATTTGGACAGGTTGAGATAGACCCGGCTTGGCTCTGAAGAACTGGCGGAGACAATGTCCAGGTCGCCATCACCGTCCAGGTCACTCAGCGCAATATCGTCTTCACCAAAGCTGCCGAGGTTGGTATTAGCCAAAATAAAGTTTGCCGAACCCTGGTTGAGCCAAACTTCGTTGCTTTTGACGATATCGATATCCCCATCGCCGTCAATGTCGCCCAGGGCGAGACCGTCGGCGGAACCGCCAATTGTTTGGTTGCTTTTTTGGAAGCTGACAGCGCCGTGATTGATCCAGATTTCGGCGGGGTCATCGCCGGAGGCAACTACATCCAGATCACCGTCGCTATCCAGATCGACCAGGAAAATGTTATTAAGAGAGCTATCGCCAAGATTCTGGCCGGAGAAGGAAAAGTTGCCTGTTCCATCGTTAATCCATATCGGGTTAGGATTTGGGGTAACCGTCTGCGTGGACTCCTGAGGGAGGATATCGGTGGTAGTGATTTCCCCCCATGCAGTAGAGAGTGTTACGGCAATCAGGTCCTGATCTCCGTCATTGTCGATATCTCCAAAGGCAATGGAGTGACCGCCAGGACCGGTAAAGCCGCTATCGCTGAAGTGACCGGTACCATCATTTAGCCAGATTGGCGCGCCAAATTCATTGGTAGCAATATCCAGGTCGCCATCACCGTCAACATCAGTCAGGGAAACAGCACCGAAGGAGCGCCACGATTCGCGTCTAAGGGTCTGACCGGTATTGGTAAGATTGCCCGAGCCGTCGTTTAGCCAAACCGGATAATTTCCCAGGGTGATGATGTCGAGATCGCCATCATTATCGATATCCCGGGGAATGCCTCCAAGTTTGAGCCTGTCTAATGACAAGTTCCGATTGGAGAACGATCCATTACCATTGTTCATCCAGATTGCCCCGGTATTTTGATGATATCCATCTATGATGATGTCTTGATCACCGTCACCGTCCAGATCACCACTGCCAATGATGGCAGAAGTGTAAAGTGTGCGCCCAGAATAGTTGTTGGAAAGCAGGCCGCCACCCGTGTTGAACCATGTTCTCCATGTGATACCGGTGCCACTAGCCAGCAATATGTCCGGGTTCCCGTCGGCGTTCAGGTCAGCAACTTCAATTGCTGCAGCATTTCCGGCAGGGGTTCTTGAACCGCTATCAGAAAACAGGCCGCTGCCATTGTTAATCCATACCCTGCTGGTTCGAGTTCTATCTACAGAAATCAGATCAAGATCCCCATCTCCATCCATGTCGGCCAGGGCGGCACATACTTCGTCGACATTTAACGCGCTGGGGTAACCGGGTGTCAGAAGTGGGCCATTGTCTATCATGTTTCCGACTCCATCGTTGGCCCATAGGATAATGTTGGAGCCAACAGTAATTACGTCGACATCACCATCACCATCAATATCACCGGTAAGAATCGCGTCAGCAGTTGTGCCAAGCGTTTGGGAATCCAGGGAAAAACCCGCATTGCCGTCATTGAGCCAGATCAGGTTTTGCTGGCCAAAGCCATTACCCGACAAGAGATCGAGGTCATTGTCGCCGTCGATATCTGCCAGAGCCAGTGCATATGTGAGGTTATTTCCAAGGGCGGCACCGCTGTCGATGAAATGACCGCCACCAGTGTTAATCCATACGATATTGGGAGATCCCCATCCCCCGGAAACCAGATCGATATCGCCGTCGCTGTCGAGATCGCCGACTACGATCTGACCATGCAAAGAAGAATCAGGAGTACCCAGTGCCTGGCCAAAGCTGAAGCTGCCGTCGCCATTGTTAAGCCATAAGCGATCCACCCCGGAATCGTTAAGAGTAACAAGATCAAGATCGCCGTCGTTGTCTAGGTCCGCCAGCTTAATAGATCTGGTATCTTCTGAGCCCAGCCGCACACCAGACTGTGAAAAATTTCCGGCACCATCGTTTAGCCAGACCGGATTAGCCCCGTCCATTGCGTCGACAAAATCCATGTCGCCATCGTTGTCGATATCGCCAACTGCTACGGCTCTCGGGCTATAGTACGGTGCCAGGTACAGATCGAATGTGTCTGATGGGGCAGCGAAAGACAGGGTAGGGGCTGGAGGACGGTCCTGCGAGCTGTTTTGGCAGGATGATGCCGAGAAAGCCATCAGGATTACGGATAGTGTGACGGGTATTGAATATTGTTTTTTCATCCTGTTCTCCAGATTCCTTGGCGACTGGAAATGACGGTTCAGTACGTCGGTATCGTCCTCTGCTAACTAATATATACCGGAAGACTGGTCTTGTACATGGCGAGGGAGGGTGTGGAGGTAGTTGGGTCTGAGGAAGATAGATATGGGCTGAGAATAGCTTGCTGGCGAAACAAGCTGATTTTGATCTGAGCAGTTGTAGGTCTCCGAATTTGATTCTCCTGCATCAGGAAAAACAAAGGGCGCCCCCAAGTATTATGGTAGGCGCCCTTCAATTTCTTCTTATTGCAAAGTTGGTATTGTTATTACCGGTCAGTGTGTGTCAGACCTCGTCTGTTACTAATCCTAGACCAGTAATGGAACAATCAACAGGGCAACGATGTTAATAATCTTGATCAGCGGGTTAACGGCCGGACCGGCGGTATCCTTGTAAGGATCGCCCACGGTGTCACCGGTAACTGCTGCCTTGTGGGCATCGGAACCCTTGCCGCCAAAGTTGCCGTCCTCGATGTATTTCTTGGCGTTATCCCAGGCACCACCACCGGTGGTCATGGAGATGGCCACGAACAGGCCGGTAACAATGGTACCGAGCAGCAGGCCACCCAGGGCCTTGGGGCCCAATACTAGGCCGACAACCAGTGGTACGGCGATAGGCAGCAACGAAGGAATAATCATCTCCTTGATGGCAGACTTGGTCAGCATATCAACAGCCTTGGAGTAGTCAGGCTTCTGGCTGTAATCCATGATGCCCGGCATTTCCTTGAACTGGCGACGTACTTCATTAACGATGCCGCCGGCAGCGCGACCGACCGCTTCCATGGCCATGGCGCCAAACAGGTAGGGCACCAGGCCGCCGATGAACAGGCCAATGATGACCATGTGATCGGACAGGTCGAATGCCAGGTGTTTGCCCATGGCTTCAAGGCTGTGGGTGTAGTCGGCGAACAGAACCAGCGCCGCAAGTCCGGCAGAACCAATGGCGTAACCCTTGGTAACGGCCTTGGTGGTATTGCCAACAGCATCAAGCGGATCGGTGATGTTGCGGATCTTTTCATCCAGCTCGGCCATTTCGGCGATACCGCCGGCGTTGTCGGTGATCGGGCCGTAGGCGTCGAGCGCCACGATAATGCCGGTCATGGACAGCATGGCGGTTGCAGCGATGGCGATACCGTACAGGCCGGCCAGTTCGTGGGCGCCCCAGATACTGGCACATACCGCGAGCACCGGTGCTGCTGTGGACTTCATCGAAACACCGAGGCCGGCAATAACGTTGGTGCCGTCACCGGTAGTGGAAGCTTCAGCAATATGGCGAACCGGGCTGTACTCGGTGGCCGTGTAGTACTCGGTGATGATAACCATGGCCGCAGTCAGTGCCAGGCCGATCATGGCCGAGCCAAACAGTTGGTTGACCGAGTAGGCGCCGTTGTTGGCCATCATCTGTTCGGTAACAAAGTAGAACGCAACAGCAGACAGGCCACCGGCTACGGCGAGACCGCGATACAGGGCGTTCATGATCTTGCCACCTTCACGAACCTTGACGAAGAAGGTGCCGACGATAGACGCCAGGATGGATACGCCACCCAGTACCAGCGGGTACATGACGGCATTGCCAAACGCCGGGAAGGTCAGCGAAGCCAGCAACATGGTGGCGACAACTGTAACAGCATAGGTTTCAAACAGGTCGGCGGCCATACCGGCACAGTCACCAACGTTGTCACCAACGTTGTCAGCGATAACGGCCGGGTTGCGCGGGTCATCTTCCGGGATGCCGGCTTCTACCTTGCCAACGATGTCGGCACCGACGTCAGCGCCCTTGGTGAAAATGCCGCCACCCAGTCGGGCGAAGATGGAGATCAGCGAGCCGCCGAATGCCAGGCCAACCAGCGGGTGCAGTGCATCCTTGGCGCCCATGGAAGTCAGTACTGCGTACAGGCCGGCAACACCCAGCAGGCCCAGGCCGACTACCAGCAGGCCGGTAATGGCACCGCCGCGGAAGGCGATTTGCATGGCAGCATTGAGCCCGTCATTGGCAGCCTGGGCGGTGCGTACGTTGGCGCGAACGGAAATGTTCATGCCGATATACCCGGCTGCGCCAGAGAGTACGGCGCCGACCGCAAAGCCAATAGCCGTAGCCCAGTTCAGGAAAATACCAATAATGATGAATAGTGCGACACCTACCATGGCGATCGTGGTGTACTGGCGATTCAGGTAGGCCTTGGCGCCTTCCTGTATAGCCGTGGCGATTTCCACCATGCGTTCATTGCCGGCAGGCTTGCTGAGTATCCATTGTCTCGACACCAGGCCGTAGACGATGGCAGCTCCGGCACATAACAGTGCAAAGATCAGGCTACTAGACATCGTTTTTTCTCCTCTCCCGTAACCGGGGTTTCAGGTTCGTCAGTGGTCGCGTCAGACCAGATAAAAATTCATCTGTCGCGAATTCTTACAAATATCCCTGCGGGGCCTATTTGACCCAGATCAGAATTTCATAAGTATTTGCTAATATACTTCTTATGGCCCTATTGATTTTTATCCTTGAGCCATTTCGTCCACCGCAAAAACAGGTGGTCTACCGCATTTGTTCAAAATTTCGGGAGAGAAGTGCAATGACGGCTGCTACCTGATTGGTCCCTTGGCCAGGCCGCCGTCAAACACGGTACCCGGTTCAAAGCCAAACAGGCTGTCCAGTCTCAATTCCCGGATCAGCTTGTCTACAGCCTGCTGACCATGTTCCCGCTGCACTTCGGAGAGAATCAGCTTGCAGGCATTGCCATTATAGAAGCCACCGAAGTCAGCCTGTACTTTGAGCAATTCTCGCGCTTTATCCAAGGTCAAGGTTGTTTATTCCCCTATAAGATTTGTCAGCAGAAGAAAAAATGCCGCTGTTCCCGGGGGTTACAGCGGCATCTTGTTTTGCCTTTAGATTTCGAAGTTGCCTTTCAGCTTCTTCGGAACCGCGATTCCCTTGACGCGCACATATTGTGGCATGCCATCCTTGAACGGTGGGTAGTCTTCACCCTTGATCAAGGGTTCAAGATAGTTGCGGCAGGCCTGGGTGATACCGTAGCCATCCTTGCTGATGAAGTTGGTTGGCATCATCTTTTCAACATTGGCTACCTTGTTCAGTGGTGCCATGCCGACTTTCCATTTGAACGGCTTGTTGGACAGGCGCTCAACAGTAGGCATAACCGAGTTATGGCCCTTGAGCGCAAACTGGACCGCAGCCTTGCCCATGGCGTAGGCCATGTCCACGTCAGTCTTGGAAGCGATATGGCGGGCGGCGCGTTGCAGGTAGTCGGCAACGGCCCAGTGGTTTTTCAGGCCCAGCTCACGCTGAACCATGCCGGCGATAACTGTCGCGGCACCACCCAGCTGTGCATGGCCAAACGCATCTTTCAGGCCGGTATCGGCCAGGAAGCGGCCATCTGGCCAATGTACGCCTTCGGATACAACAACAGTACAGTAACCGTGCTTTTTCACCATTTCATCAACGCGGCCGAGGAATTTCTTCTCGTCGAATTCCACTTCCGGGAACAGGATGATGGTCGGGATCGGGTTATTGGCTGTTGATGCCAGGCCGCCGGCAGCGGCAATCCAGCCGGCATGACGGCCCATTACTTCGACGATAAATACCTTGGTGGACGTCTTGGCCATGGAGGCAACGTCAAAACTGGCTTCCTGGGTGGAAACGGCAATGTACTTGGCTACCGAGCCAAAACCCGGGCAGTTGTCGGTAATCGGCAGATCGTTATCAACGGTCTTCGGTACATGAACAGCCTTGATCGGGTAGCCCATGGATTCGGACAGCTGGGATACTTTCAGGCAGGTGTCAGCAGAGTCGCCACCACCGTTGTAGAAGAAGTAACCGATGTTGTGCGCCTTGAATACTTCGATCAGGCGTTCGTATTCGCGACGGTTTTGTTCCAGGCTCTTGAGCTTGTAACGGCAGGAACCAAACGCACCTGATGGCGTATGACGCAGGGCGCGGATAGTGGCCGCGGATTCCTTGTTGGTATCGATCAAGTCTTCGGTCAATGCACCAATAATACCGTTGCGTCCGGCATAGACATTGGCGATCTTGTTCTTGTGCTTGCGCGCTTCCTCGATAACACCGGCAGCCGAGGCATTGATAACCGCTGTTACGCCGCCGGACTGGGCATAAAACGCATTTTGTGCCGGCTCACGAAGAATACGTGCACGTGGCGCTTTTTTCTTTACGGCTTTCTTTTGTTTCTTCTTTGAAGCTTTGCCGGTCAGGGCTTTGCTGGCTGCCTTCTTGGCAGTCTTTTTCTTTGCTGTCTTCTTCTTGGCTTTCTTGGCCATGATGAATGTCTCCGTGATTGGGTCGTTAATTGAAAAGGAAAATGGTCTTGCCGGGGTTATTTCTTGCCGGCTTGTTCGCGTTCACGCTCTTTGGCTTCGTGATCCGCCTGCACCTGCAACAGCTCAACCGTGCAGGTGGTAATATCATCATACTCGGGCTTGCCGGTACCGTATTGCTGGTAGCCACGATAATAAAATTGCGCGCGGTAGCGGCCATCGCCCACCTTGAAAATAACGAAATTGCTGCCGCGCCCGGACCAGTACACAACCGGTACCTCGGTAAGTTCGCGGTCTGCCGGGCTCATGCGAATTTCGCTGTCACCCAGTTCCAGCGATATGTCGTCGCCGTAACGTTCTTTTAGCGTTTCCTTGATACCCCAGAGCTCGGTATCGTTGAAATCAGCAATTTTTCCGGTCATGGAAAGCCGCTCGTGCCTGTTTGTGAATATTGTCTTGAATTCTGTATTTCGTTTTGACCATCAATCTGGAATCTGTTGGTCGATCCGGATCGATGGCCCGAAAAGGGCGCTAAGGGTAACGCATTTCGGCGTTTTTGCGTACTGATACCGTCACGATAAAGTATCAATAAGTGGATAGGACAGCTTTATGACTCGCCAAAAGGCGTTGACGCGGTATCAATCAAAAAGGTAGGTTTACCATGGACTCACACCACCTCAGGAGGTTGGGTGAGAAATTAAAGCGAAACAAGAACTTACAAGTGAGAGTCTGCCATGCGAATCGTGCTACTAGGAGCGCCGGGTTCCGGCAAAGGAACACAAGCCAAGCAGCTTGTTGAAAAATACAGTATTCCCCAGATTTCTACTGGAGATCTGCTGCGTGAGGCGGTGGCAGCGGGTACCGAGTTGGGTAAGCGTGCCAAGGAGGCCATGGATGCGGGTCAGTTGGTATCGGACGAGATTGTTCTGGGCATGATCCAGGAGCGCCTGGGCCAGCCTGATGCAAAAAGCGGGTTCATCCTGGACGGTTTTCCGCGCAACATTCCCCAGGCGCAATCACTGGATGCCATGCTGGCCAGGATGGGTCAGCCGTTACAGTTGTCATTGCTGGTGGATGTGGATTCTGATGTGTTGCTGAAGCGCATCACCGGTCGTCGCAGCTGCGGCTCTTGCGGCGCCATCTACAATATTCATTTCTCCGCGTCCAAGGATGCCGGCAAATGCGATAAATGCGGCGGCAACCTGGTTCATCGTTCTGATGATAACGAAGCAACCGTGGCCAATCGTCTGCAGGTTTATGAGCAGCAGACTGCACCGCTGGTTTCCTATTACAAGGCACAGGGCAAGCTACGCACGGTTCAGGGTATTGGCAGCATTGATGAAATCTTCAGTCGTATGTGCGATGTGATTGAAGCCCAGATTCGTCCGTTGGCCGCAGCCATCAACCGTCCTGCCCCGGCCGCAGCCAAGCCGGCCCCGGCGGCCAAGGCTGAGACCAAGGCTGCAGCACCGGCTGCCAAGCCGAAAAAGGCTGCGAAGAAAGCGGCCAAAAAGGCAGCCAAGAAAGCTGCGAAGAAAGCGGCCAAAAAGGCGGTGAAGAAAAAGGTGGCGAAGAAGGCAGCTAAGAAGAAAGCGGCCAAGAAGACAGTGAAGAAAAAAGTCGCCAAGAAGGTTATGAAAAAGAAAGCGGCGAAGAAGGCTGCAAAGAAAGTGGCAAAGAAGAAGACAGTGAAGAAGAAAAAAGTTGCCAAGAAAGCGGCGAAGAAAAAGGCAGTGAAAAAGAAAAAGGTGGCGAAGAAGGCAGCCAAGAAAAAGGCAGTGAAGAAGAAAACGGCCAAGAAGAAAAAAGCCGGCAAGAAAAAAGCTCGCCGTTAATCACGGCCAGACAAAAAAGCCCGGGAAACCGGGCTTTTTTCTTGCCTGGAAGCGTCTGGACATCGACCCTGCCTTTGCTACTACTAGCCATAGACGCCGGGATTCAGTAATCTGGCCGCCGATAAATAATAAAGTATTGCGAGTTCGATCATGGCGGCAGCTGACAAACCATCACCACGTGGCCCGTTTCCTTTCACCCGCATGCGTCGCATGCGTCGTGACGAATTTTCCCGGCGCTTGATGCGCGAAAACGTCCTCACAGCCAACGACCTGATCCAGCCGGTATTCGTTATTGAGGGCGAAAATCAGACCGAGGCAGTGGTGTCCATGCCTGGTGTCGAGCGAATGAGTATTGATGTGCTGTGTGATTATGCCGAGCGCATTGATGGCCTGGGCGTTCCTGCCATGGCGTTGTTCCCGGTGGTGGGTGCTGATAAAAAATCCGATATGGCCGAGGAGGCCTTCAATCCCGATGGCCTGGCCCAGCGGGCAGTGCGCGCGATCAAGCAACGTGTTCCGGGCCTGGGTGTCATTACTGATGTGGCACTGGACCCGTTTACGTCTCATGGCCAGGACGGTTTGCTGGATGATGGTGGCTACGTCACCAACGACGAAACCGTCGAGGTGCTGGTCAAGCAAGCGCTGTCCCATGCCGAGGCCGGTGCTGACGTGGTGGCGCCATCAGACATGATGGACGGACGCATTGGCGCAATACGTCAGGCGCTTGAGCAAAAGAACTTCCGCAATACGCGCATTCTTGCTTATGCGGCCAAGTACGCATCATCTTACTATGGCCCGTTCCGCGATGCTGTAGGTTCAGCTGGCAATCTCGGCGGGGGCAACAAGTACAGCTACCAGATGGATCCGGCCAACAGCGATGAAGCCCTGCATGAAGTAGCTGCTGACCTTGCCGAAGGCGCGGACATGGTTATGGTCAAGCCGGGTATGCCGTACCTGGATATCGTGCGCCGGGTCAAGGAAACGTTTGCCGCGCCCACATATGTTTACCAGGTCAGCGGTGAATACGCCATGCTGAAGGCGGCAAGTCAGAACGGCTGGCTCGATGAGAAAGCCGTGGTCCTTGAGGCATTATTATCGATGAAACGTGCCGGTGCTGATGGCATTCTCACTTATTATGCGCACGACGTTGCGCAATGGCTGCAGGACACTGCCTAGCTGTCCAAGGTCAATGTTTGCACCGGGAAGGTGCGGGCAGAAGTTGAGCAAGTTACTGAAATTTAATAATTATAATTGGCCTGATTTTTTTTAAACTTTTTCTTGCATGACTCTTTTGTATCCGTATACTGCGCGCCAACGAAAGAGTCCAAAAGAAACAGGGTGCTGATAGGCAGCACCGGAAAAGGAGTTAAACATGCCAAGCTATATGCCGAATCTCTTCGGCCGTTCCCCCATCCGTCCACTCCAGGAACACATGTCCAAGGTTCACGCATGTGTATCCGAGCTCAATTCTCTCATTGATGCCGTGATCGCCAATGACCAGGAAAAGGTCGTCAGTATCCGCAAGGATATTGCCCGGCAGGAGCATGAAGCAGATGAACTGAAGTGGCAGTTGCGCCACCATTTGCCCACCGGATTGTTCATGCCGGTAGATCGTCGCGATCTGCTGGAAGTGCTCACCATGCAGGACAAGATCGCCAACCAGGCCAAGGATATTGCAGGTCTGGTAGTGGGTCGTCGCATGACTCTGCCAGAACCGATGCAAGCCTTGTTCAAAACCTTTGGCGAACGTTCTGTAGACGCAGTTGCCCAGGCGCTGGTCGTTATCAATGAGCTTGATGAACTGGTAGAAACCGGTTTTCGCGGTGTTGAAGTTGATCGCGTAGAGTCAATGATCAGTACGCTCAATGACATTGAGGGCGAAACCGACAAGTTGCAGGTTCAATTACGGGATATCCTGTTCGGTCTTGAAGATGATCTTCGCCCGACTGATGTCATGTTTACCTATCGCCTGATTGAAGGTGTTGGCAAGGTCGCGGATCTGGCCCAGCGTGTAGGCAGTCGCTTGCAGTTGCTGTTGGCACGTTAACCGGCGGAGACAGAATAATGGATCAATATACTCTTTATATTGCGCTCGCGGCTGCGTTCGGTTTGTTTATGGCCTGGGGTATCGGCGCCAACGACGTCGCCAATGCAATGGCCACCTCCGTTGGTTCCAAGGCGATCAGTGTTCGCACAGCAATCATTCTCGCTGCCATTTTTGAATTCGCCGGTGCCTTCCTGGCGGGCGGTGATGTTACCGGCACGATTCGCAAAGGTATTGTCGACACCAGCCATTTCACGGGAAATCCGGAGTTGTTGATATTTGGCATGCTCGCTGCCCTGTTGGCCTCCGGGGTGTGGTTGCTGGTGGCTTCACGCAATGGCTGGCCGGTTTCCACCACGCACACCATTGTTGGTGCAATAGTCGGTTTCGCTGCTGTAGGCGTTAGCGTCGATGCGGTGCAATGGACCAAGGTGGGCACGATTGTTATGAGCTGGGTGGTATCGCCGTTGCTGGCCGGTACCATTGCCTTTATCATTTTCCGTTCGATACAGAACCTGATTCTTGATACTGATAGACCCCTGCATAATGCCCGGAAGTACGGGCCTGGTTATATCTTCCTGGTTACTTTCGTTATTTCCTTGCTCACCATCAAGAAGGGACTGAAACATCTTAAGTTTGAAATCAGTTCGCTGGATGCGTTTGGGCTGTCCGTATTATTCGGTTTGGTCATATCGATTATTGGCTATTGGCTGATTCACCGGGTTAAGGCTGATCCGGAAGCGGAAAAACAGTTCCATTATGCCAGTGTCGAAAAGGTCTTTGCGGTTCTCATGGTGTTTACGGCTTCGTCCATGGCATTCGCGCATGGCTCCAATGACGTGGCCAATGCGGTCGGTCCCCTGGCGGCGGTAGTTAGTACGGCCAAGGCCATGGCGGCAGGCGTGGCCATTGGCAAGCAGAGTGCGCTGCCCGTCTGGATCTTGCTGTTGGGCGGTGGCGGTATCGTCCTGGGACTCGCAACCTATGGGTTTCAGGTAATGCGTACGGTCGGGCAGCGAATTACCGAGCTTACGCCTAGTCGCGGATTTTCTGCCGAGATGGCTGCCGCCAGTACCGTTGTACTTGCCTCGTTCACCGGTTTGCCGGTGTCTACTACCCATACGCTGGTGGGCGCGGTGCTGGGTGTTGGTTTCGCTCGAGGTATTGCGGCCCTCAACATGCGGGTTGTCGGCAATATCTTCATGTCCTGGGTGGTCACTTTGCCGGCCGGTGCCTTTATGGCCATCATCTTTTTCTACATGCTCAAGGGCATGTTCGGCTAACACACCCGTCCCGTACCGCTGGCGGCAGGTTTTTTCCTGTCGCCAGAACGGCTACACTCCAAGCTTACGATTCTTGCGCCTTTAGCCGGCTAGTTGCCGTATGGCGATCGGGCGGCGCTCGCTATAATCGCCGCCTTCGGAATCAAGTTTTTGAGAGGGCATTATGACCAAGAGTCATCGACCGACTGATATCAAGCTGCACCAGAAATCACACAAGCTGGAAATTGCCTTCGAAGATGGCAAGCACTTTGAGCTGCCGTGTGAATACCTGCGTGTCCATTCTCCGTCTGCCGAGGTGCAGGGTCACGGTCCCGGCCAGGAAATCCTCCAGCTGGGCAAGGAGAACGTCAACATCCAGGGGATAGAACCGGTGGGTAACTATGCAATTGCCCTGTTGTTTGATGACGGCCACGATTCCGGCATCTATTCATGGGAAACCCTGTATGATCTTGGCAGCAATTATGACGAGTACTGGGCCAAATACCTGAATCGACTGGAAGCGGCCGGCCACAAGCGCAAGGACGTCAGTTTTTCCTGAGGGGTAAATCATGGGTGAATCATCGCAGCATAAGACCACGCATTTCGGGTATCGTGACGTGCCTGAATCAGAGAAACAGCGCCTGGTGGGTGACGTGTTTCGATCGGTGGCCAGCAAGTACGATGTGATGAACGATCTGATGTCCATGGGTGTCCATCGCCTGTGGAAGCGTTTTGCCATTGACCAGGCCGGTGTGCGACCGGGCATGCGTGTGCTGGATCTTGCCGGCGGTACCGGTGACCTGGCGGTGCTGATGCACAGGCAAATGAAGGGGAAGGGCGAACTGGTGCTGGCGGATATCAATGATGCCATGCTGGAAGTAGGGCGTGATCGCTTGATGGACAAGGGTATTGCCGGCGCTGTTGAGTTTGTCCAGGCCAACGCCGAAGAGTTGCCGTTCCCGTCAGATCGCTTTGATGTTGTCACCATGGCCTTTGGCCTGCGCAATGTCACCCACAAGCAGCGTGCACTGGAATCTATTTTCCGCGTACTGAAGCCGGGCGGAAAGCTGCTGGTGCTGGAATTTTCCAAGCCGGTGGCACCCGGTCTCGACAAGATTTATGACGCCTACTCCTTCTCAATTTTGCCCAAACTGGGCAAGCTGGTTGCCAACGATGAGACAAGTTACCGTTACCTGGCCGAGTCTATTCGCAAGCATCCAGACCAGGAAACGCTCAAGGAAATGATGAGCCGCGCCGGGTTTGGTCGTGTCGACTACTTTAACCTGACAGGCGGCATTGTCGCCCTGCACAAGGCCTGGAAGATCCAGTAAACCCATGACTGAATCGCGTACGCCACCGCCGGTTATCACCTGGCTTGCCGAAGAAATGGTAAATCGCGTACTGCGCATGGACCCGCGCGCGCTGAACCAGCTTGCCGCGCTGGATGGCAAGGTGATCGCGGTCCAGTACCGCGATGAACATGGTAATGAGCTGACGCGATATATCCTCCCCTTTGGCGGCGGCTTGCGCATTCGTCGTGAATACGACGGTCGTGCAGATGTCACCATCGGCGGCAACCTGCCGGTCTACGTGCAAATGCTGTTCAAGGACGCCCTGCCGCAATCCATTGTCAATGCTGATATGCAGATTCGCGGTGACATCGACCTGGGCCAGAAATTCAAAAAAATACTCGAAGCGGTTGAGCCGGATTTCGAGGAAGCGCTGTCCCGCCACATTGGCGATATGGCTGCGCATCGGGTAGGTCGATTGCTGCGTGGCTGGCAGGATTTCAAATCCAGGGCAGGCAGAAAATTCGAACAGGACTTTGCCGACTACGCCCAGGAAGAGGCACGGCTGACACCTTTCAGGCACGAGGTCGACGGATTTCTTGAGGCCGTGGACGATATGCGTGACCGGGTTGATCGACTCGAACGACGCCTGCGTGCAATGAAAGGAACCACGTGAACCGCGTACAGAATTTGCGCCGGCTATTGCGTATTCACCGCGTCTTTGTTCGTCACGACCTGGACGAGTTTGTTTCCGCTGTTCACCTGTTTCGGCCATACCGCTGGTTCCTGCGACTGGCGCCGTGGCGCTGGGTACGCCTGGAGGCAAAAAAGCCGCGTGGTCAGCGTTTGCGCGAAGCCCTGGAAGAACTGGGTCCGATTTTCGTCAAGTTCGGCCAGACACTTTCCACCCGGCCTGACCTGTTGCCTGATGATATTGGCGAGCAGTTGGCCTATCTGCAGGACAGGGTGCCACCGTTTCCCGGTGACCAGGCGGTAGCGGAAATTGAAGCCGCTTTTGCTGAATCCCTGGAAACCCATTTTGCCGAGTTTGATCGCCAGCCAGTTGCCTCGGCGTCTGTGGCCCAGGTGCATTTTGCCCGGCTCCATGACGGCACCGAGGTAGCGGTCAAGGTATTGCGACCCGGCATTGAGCCGGTCATCAAGCGCGACCTTGAATTGCTCTATGCCCTGGCGCGACTGGCGCTGCGCTACTGGCCAACCGCCAGTCGTTTGCGCCCGGTTGAAGTGGTGGACGAGTTCGCCAAGACGCTGGCGGACGAGCTTGACCTGATGCGAGAGGCTGCCAACGCCAGCCAGTTGCGCGGTAATTTTGAAAATGATCCACGCATGTACGTGCCCCAGGTGTACTGGGACTACTGTCGTCAGAATGTCATGGTCATGGAGCGTATCCATGGCATTCCTATTAACGAGATGGACAAGTTGAGAACCGCCGGCGTTGACATGAAACAGCTGGCGCATAACGGCACCGAGATCTTTTTTACCCAGGCATTCCGTGACGGGTTTTTCCATGCCGATATGCATCCGGGCAACCTGTTTATTACCGAGGACGGCCAATACCGGGCCGTGGATTTCGGTATCATGGGCTCCCTGGGCGAGGCCGACAAACGCTACCTGGCGGAAAATTTTCTGGGTTTCTTTAACCGCGATTACCGTGCTGTTGCCGAAGCCCACTTGCGTGCGGGCTGGATCCCTCGTGAGACCCGTGTCGAGGATTTTGAGGCTGCCATCAGGGCAGTGTGCGAACCTATTTTTGCCAAGCCTATCAAGGACATTTCCTTTGGTCGCCTGCTAATGAACCTGTTCCGCACCGCCAGGCGCTTTAATATGGAAGTACAGCCGCAACTGGTGTTGCTGGAAAAAACCATGTTTCAGATCGAAGGGCTGGGTCGGAAGCTGTACCCGGATCTGGACCTTTGGGAAAGCGCCAAGCCCTACCTCGAATCATGGATGAAGGAGCAACTGGGCCCACGCGCGTTCCTGCGTACGGCACGAAAGGAAATGCCCAAGCTTTGGCAGTTGTTGCCTGAAATACCGGGTATGGCCAACGAAATTCTGCGTCGTGAATACCGGGGTGAGCGCATGCAGCAATGGCATTCAGAGGATTTTGAGCAACTGCGCCAGCAGCTGGTTTCAACCCAGAGAGGGCTGCGACGCATTCTGGCCAGCTCCGGTTTGCTGATCGCAGGCGTGCTGGCCCTGGGATTCGGTGTCATGTCTATCCCTTATCACCAGGTATTCTTTCTTTCCGGAGCAACGGCCAGCGCCGCAGGCTTGTTACTTCTCGTTTCCGGCCTGCTGGCGCGAAAACCTGATTAAATTGATCAGTTTGGTCGATAGCCGGGTCTAAATTGTATTCTGGCCGGAGCCGAATTCAGGTTATACTGAATCAGTTATTATTACTCAGAGGGTGCTGGCCAGTGAAAATCTCCGGCCACCAGGTGATTTCCGGTATCGGATTGGCGGGCGTGCTTGCCAGTGGCGCCGTATGCGCCGCAGAAAACTCACCCGGCATCCTGTTGTTTGGCTCCGCCCAGCAGTTACTCGCTTCCAACCAGGGCGTGCTTGCCGGCACCGAAAAGCCGGGGCAGCAGCCGGTTCCTGAAGAAATTCAGTCGTTTGAATCGTTGCGTAGCAAGAATTCCGACAAGGATGCCGAGGGTCGGTACAGCCTGTTTGGTTACCGCGGCGATCGAAACAGCTTCCTTGTGCCTCTGTACAAGGAGCAGGTGCAGACCCGTAAGGAAAAACACAGGTTGCTCGATGGCTGGGGCCTGAAATGGCAGCATACGCTGGAAGATGGCGACAGTTTCGCGCTGTCAGCCCACCGCAGTGACAACCTTTACCACGAAGCCGAAGATATTACTGGCAGCAGTTCCAGCACCATGGCCAGTTTTTCCTGGACCAGTCGCTGGCAGGGCGGCTACCGGCCCAGCCTGACCGGCAGCGTGTTTATCGGTGATGAAACCGGCGAAGCGACTGATGTCGCCGAATCGGTTACAGAGTTTGGTCGTCGCTATTACGGCATTAGTGTTGGTGGTGAGATGACATTGTTCCAGAGTCACACGCCTTATGTATCACTGAAGTTCCAGAAGAATCAGTATAACGAAGATGCGCTGGGTGCGGATTCCGGATTAAACAGCGTTGATACCAGTCATGTTCTGGATAGCGGGATCGACCCGCTTGCCGGTGCCGAAATGTTCTCCCGCCTGTCCGCTGGCTGGAACTGGCGCATTCGTTCAAACTGGAGCGTGACCGCCGAAGCCAACTACATCATGGAAAACAATGAGTACAACGGGAATGTCGATCAGGGCCAGATTTATTTCGGCACCAGGTTTGACTTTCGGTAGCCTATAAATTTGCCTGCACCGAATACAGAAAAAGGGCGGCTTATTGCCGCCCTTGATTATTGTAAAGCCCAATCAGAATATTTCTATCTTGCCTGACTGATCCTCGCTGTAAATGGGAATATAGGTTGCCCAGCCATTGGAGCGATCATCATCGGTAAACCAGATGCCATCCGGACCTGGTGCATCATGAGAGACAAAAGAGACAATATTGCCGTAGTCGTCATAATCAAATTTTGTGTATTGGGCAGGCGAGTCATCAGCAGTAAATGGCAAGCCATCCGGACCAAAATAGTTATAAAAATAATATACAGGCAAATCCTGGTCATTGTATTGAACATGCGAGTAGGCAGGCTGATAAGTGCCAGAAGGAAGATTGGTGTCATCATGAGTAAACCAGTTTCCATCTGCCCCGGCAGCCGTATAGGATAATTCCCGGGACATGTCACCATTGGAAGTATAATCGTAGGTTTGATAATTGGTGACCGTGTCATCCGCGTTATAGGCAATTCCGTCCGGGCCGGTCCAGTGCCCGATTCTTCTGGTCTGAAGATTGTCCCCGTTGTAGAGGTAATTGTAATAATAGGTAATGCCGTCTACATTGTTCCACAATCCGTCCAGGCCAACAGAGTAAACCAATTCTTCTCTTGTTAACACCTGGGTAGGCCCTGTGCTGAAATGCCTGTAAGTTTGATACCAGATCGGATCATCATTGGTTAGCCAGAGACCATCTGCGCCCGGACCATCTGCGCCCCAGTGCGCAGTTTCTTTTTCCAGGTTGCCGTTTGAATCAAAATAATAATAGTAGGAGTAATCCACTGTATCATCGTCGTTAAACCACAGGCCATCCGGTCCAGCATCAGTTCGATACGCTGCACTGACCATGGCACCATTCTGGTGACGGCGATATTCATAATAGGGCTGGCCAACATCATCGGCGGTGTCCCAGGTCCCATCGGCTCCGGCGTCGATGCGAAACTTGTTGTTTCGGTACCGGCCGCCATCAGAATCGATATACTCCACGGTATGCGTTCTGAAAATTACATCATCCGCCGTGTACCAGGCGTTATCAGCACCTTTTCCGGTATAATAAATGTAGCCAGTGTTGGTTTTGTCCGCGGCAATCTGGTAGGAGTACCAGCCTTCCAGTACGTCGTCGCTGGTCAGCCATATTCCATCAGGGCCCGGGGCATTGAACCGGTCAGCCCCGGTAAATGTGTATGTGTCATCCCAACGAAACTGCCGGTAAAAACTGGGCTGTTTTGTGACCGGATCATAGAACATATCTCGATAGACTATGCTTGCGTTGGGAATCAGGGGTGCGGTTGTAACATCTTCATCAGATTTTTCAGATATCCCGCATGCCGAGACCAGGGTGCTGACCATGGCTGCCAGGATTGCAGTTTTTCCGGAACCAGTTGAAATAGCTTTGGAATTATTTGAATTTGTCATGGTCGAATCTTCCTGTGTAGCGGTATCCCTGATTGTTGCTGATTGATGAGTAGTTTTCCAGAATTGAATGAATTCTATCAGGCTGTCCGATGTGGTCATTATTATAGGATTAGGTTGACGGCTGTTCCAGTTCCTGTCATTTTTCAATGAGTGGCAGTTTTCCGCCATCTATATAAGAACTTGTTAATTTTCTGAAGAACCGTTGTTTCGAAGGCAGAACAACCTTGCCAGCCGAGCCAGGTGATTTTCGAAACCTGAATTGTATGACGGGTACTGTTGAACAGGAGTGCTGATCAATGAACTACCTTGGAAGTCGTTACTTCCCGTTTTTTTTGTCTATGACTTTCTTTGTTGGCGGACCGGCGTTTGCAGAACAGGGCGAAAGCTGGGTTTTCGTTCCAAAGGTTTCGGCCAGCAAGAAACAGATGGAGTTTATCGACAAGACGGGAAGTGTCGATGTTGGAATCACCACGGTTACGGCCGAGCTGGCTTTCACGGCAGCCTACAAGCAGTTTTACATGTCGCTCAGTGCCGACGAATCGGTTAACAGTACCTATGAACTGGAAGCGGAGAGAGAGTTGCAGTCCAGTCGCCAGGATTACGCGTTGACGTTCGGCTATAACATTGCCGGTTTTAATATTTTTGCAGGTTACAAGGACGGCCAGTCAGAAATCTCTTCGAAGGAAATCTTTACCGGAGAACTGACTGACCTGACGTTTCGGGACAACGGCCCGTTCCTGGGGTTTAGTTACGGCTACCAGATGGACAAGTATGGCAGCATCGGAGCAAATGTCGCCTACGCCGCGATGGCGGGACAGCTTATCAGGGGCAGCTCGGTCTCACCGTTTATACTGAATCTGGATGGCGATACCAGTGGTGTGAGTTACGGGCTGTATTGGTCGGTACCGGTTAATGACAGCCAGGTGTTTTCGGCAAATCTCAAATCCCACCGCTACCAGTTCAGCAGTGATTTGATTGATTACGAGCAGAATTTCGACATTTTGTCCTTGTCTCTTTCCTCCTATTTTTAGCCGTTTGACCGGCCCGGCCCGGGACGGCCGGGGCCGGGTGACCGACCCGCGCCCGGTCGGCGATGCCCATTTGTTACGCGTGTCACAAATTCGCAGATTCACAGCCAAAATCCAGCCAGTAAATGTTACCCGGTCTGAACGTGCTGCTATAATTCAGAATCAAACCGGGTGGTCGGCCCCTTTCTTGCCGGCGTACTTGCTCGTCAACCCGGGTAGACCGGGACCGGATCGGGAAATTGTGGATCATGGCACAGGATAATTACGAAAAAACCGCCATCATGTTCGCTGATGTGGAAGGCAGTACGCGCCTGTACGAAAGACTGGGCGATATCGCCGCCCAAAAGAGTATTGAATATTGCCTGTCACGAATGGCTGATGTGATCCAGTCGCACAAGGGGACTGTTATTAAAACGATCGGCGATGAGATCATGTGCCGATTTGCCACCGAGGACGAGGCCGTCGGTGCGGCCTGTGCACTGCAGGAATCCATGGAATTACCGGCGCCGGAAGGCATTACCATGCCGGCGATTCGCATTGGCTTGCACTACGGGCTGGTGGTCAACAAGGATGGCGATATTTTTGGTGATGCGGTCAATGTCGCGGCGCGCATGGCCTCCATCGCCAAGGGCAAGCAAATAATCACTACGCAGGACACCATCGTCAATCTCAAGGGTGCCAACGCAACAAAGGCCCGGGAGTTTGATCGCGCAATGGTCAAGGGCAAGGCTGAGGAAATCACTATCTACGAGGTCTTGTGGAATGAAGAAAATGTTACCCGGATGCAGACAGCATCATCGCTGGCTGCCATTGCGACAGCATCGACACTTACATTAAGCTACCAGGGGAAAGACTACGAGCTGAATGCCAAGTCACCTGACGTGGTTATGGGTCGTGACGAACGTTGCACCATCCGCGTTGACAGCAACTTCGCCTCGCGGGTTCATGCCCGTGTCGAGTATCGTCGTGGCAAGTTTGTGCTTATTGATCAAAGCACCAACGGTACTTATGTGGATACCGGTCAGGGCGAGCCAATTTATATTCGACGCGAGGAGTTGCCATTGATGAGCAGCGGGGCAATCTGCCTGGGCGAGCCGACCCGGGAGGATGCTCCCCACCTCATAAGGTACCGCGCCGGATAAACGAACTTATTATAAAGGCTGGGGAGCAGGCAGGATTCTTATGGCACAGGCGGATATCGAAATTACGATTCCCGGATACCGGATAATCAACCAATTGGGACGCGGTGGCATGGCGGTGGTTTATCTCGCCATCCAGGAATCGGTCGAACGCAAGATCGCACTCAAGGTAATGTTACATGCATTGGGTGCCGACCCGACATTCAGCGAGCGATTCCTGCGCGAAGCCCGAATTGTTGCCCAGCTTTCCCATCCTAATATTGTTGCCGTATATGATGTCGGTGTTCATGACAATAATCATTTTATTGCCATGGAGTTTCATGAGGGCGGCGAGCTCAAGGACCGCATCAAGACCGGCCTGGCACTCTCCGAGGTCTTGCGCATCACCAAGCAAATGGCGTCCGCGCTGGATTTTGCCCACAACAAGGGTTATGTACATCGTGACATCAAGCCTGAGAACGTCCTGTTCAAAAGTACTGGCGACATAGTTATATCCGACTTTGGTATTGCCCGTGCCAGTAACAGCAATACACACATGACTGCAACCGGCTCGGTAATTGGTACACCGCATTACATGAGTCCGGAACAGGCGCAAGGCAAGGACCTGGACGGTCGCTCTGACCTGTACAGTCTCGGTATTGTCTTTTTCGAGATGCTCTGCGGCGTTGTTCCGTTCAAGGGTGATTCGGCCCTGTCGGTTGGTATCAAGCACCTGCGTGACCCGATTCCTCGTCTTCCGGGTCAGTACAGCATGTTCCAGACCGTGCTCGACAAGATGATCGCCAAGGATCCTGAAGACCGTTGGCAAACGGGCGCCGATATCGTCAAGACAGTTGAAATGCTCGAATTGCAGCTGGGTGATATGGCCGGTGAAGTGACATCGCAGAATATGGCCATCACCGAGGATGATCTTGGTGCGACGGTGATCACCACCCAGGTAGGCGGCAAGACAGTCAGTGCCAGGACCATGGTTACACCACCACCTTCCGCCGGCGCCAAATCCGCCGGTGGCGGAATGAAGTGGGTGGCCAGTATTGTTTTGCTGGCCGGTCTTGGTGGTGCCGGTTATTACTACCTTAATTTCATCAAACCGGTAACACCACAGCCGGTAGCGGCAGTTGCGCCGGTGGAAAAAACGACAACCATTACCCGCGAAGTTATTGATCCCAAGGCGACGGAAGAAACCAAGAAAGCGCTGGCGGAAATCGAGGCAGAAAAACAACGCTTGGCCGACTTGCGCAAGCAGGAGGAGTTGCGCCAACAGCAGCTCGATGATCGGCGCCAGCAGGATGATGAGCGCAAACAGAAACAGGCTGCGGAACGTGAACAGCAACTGGCTCTGAAGCAGCAGCGCGAAGATGCAAAAAAAGCCGAAGTGCGCCAGCTCGACCAATTGATCAGTCAGGCTGATGACTACCTGTCACCACATCGGTTGAGTGGAGGTCGAATCGAGCAGGCGAGAGAGTCATTTCGCAAGGCCGCGAGAATCAATCCGAGCGACCCAAGAGTCGCTGATGGTGATCGAAGAGTGGCCGATGCCTACTTGCGCCTGGCAACCGACCTTACTGACAAGAAGGATTACGGTGGAGCCAAGAGCCTGATCGCCAGCGGGCTCGCTATTGTGCCTCAGCATTCACGGTTGCTGGATCTCCAGGCTTATATTGAAAAGCAGGAAAAGCCGACCAAGCGACGCAACTTCGGCGGGTTCTAGGGATGTGCATGCCCGGGCACAGAATCCCGTGATTCACCGTTCCCGGTCAGCAGCTTAACCCCAGTCCAGGCGCTTGCTGAACACAGCGGTTTGTCCACGCTCCTGGTAGCCCAGAGACGGGTAGAATCCACGCTTGTAGGATTCGCGTTCTCGACCGTTCATGACAGTAATGCGGAAACATTTTTGCTGGGCGGCCTCGGCTTCGATGGCTGTCATCAGCGCCTGGCCAACGCCTGAGCCACGATGATTCTCGTCAACGAACACTTCGCTGATCATCATTTCCCGGCCGGCAAACAGCAGGTAGGTAATGGTTTCGCCGTGGATGTAGCCGATAACACGCTTGTTGACTTCAGCGACCAAAAGTAATGCATTTTCCTCGGTAATCAGTTCCTGCAGGCGTTGTCGCAGCGTACTGCCGTCGGCCTTGAATGCAGGGTTCCAGCCCAGTTCCTTGTGCAGGTACATTACTGCCTCTATGTCACCGGGAGTTAGCGGGCGAATGCGGATTTTCTTTTTCTTTTCTGTCATGTCGTATTACCGTTTGTGAGTTCCTGTGTGTAATCAATTATCGAGTTGTCCCGGTTGCGGGGTCAGCGTACCAGACCGGCTTCGACCTTGTCGCGAATATCCCGGCCTTCAAGTTTCTCTATTAATGTTAGCGCGAAGTCCATGGCAGTGCCCGGTCCGCGCGACGTGATGACTTTACCGGCCTCTTCAACGGCGGTGCCAGTGACAGTGACGGATTCAAAATCCCCGGTCTGGAAAGTGCCTGGATAGCAGGTAACCTTGTTATTGGTCAGTATACCGGCGCTGGCCAGCACTTTGGGCGCCGCGCAAATGGCGGACACATATTTGTCATCGGCAGCCATGGACTGTACCAGCCCGGTTATGCGTGGATCCTTTTCAAGGTGGGTTGCGCCGGGTTGGCCGCCCGGCAATACCAGCATATCGTATTCAAATGCCAGCGCCTCATCGAGTGTCATGGACGGTTGCAGCTGTGCGCCACGACTGGCTTTCACCAGGCCGGGTACCAGCCCGGCAGTGACAACCTTGATCCCGGCACGGGTCAGTAGGTCGGTGATAGTGATGGCTTCGAGTTCTTCGAAACCTTCGGCAAGCGGGACGAGGACGGTAGCCATGCGGGTTGCTCCTCTGTGGTATTTGTCTGTGTAGCCCTGGTCAGGGTCAGCATCTGTTTCAGGCTGACAAGTGTAACGCCTTCCTTGTCCAGTGTAGACAGCCGTCGTTCCAGCACGTCCATGGTTTCCGGGTAGGGGTGGCCGATGCCAATTGCATGGCCGCGACGACGGGCGATACGAAGCAGTTGATCAAACTGGCGCTGGATGGCGTCATGACTGGCGGTGTTGTCGAGAAACACGTCGCGCTCAAGCGTGGGAATGGTAAACCGCCTGGCAACGCTTGCGGCAACGCTGCGTGGACTGGTTACCGAGTCAATAAATACCAGGCCCTGGTGTCCACGCATGGCTTCCATAACCGCGGCCATGGCCCGGCCGTCAGTAGTCAGCGCGCTTCCCATGTGATTGTTCATGCCCATGACATGAGGCACGGATTGCAGGTTGTAGGCGAGGGTAATGGCAATTTCCAGGTCCGGCATCGAAGCCAGTATTTTACCCGGCCCCGGGTCCTTGTCCTGCAGCGTTGACTCCATGGGCTGATGCAATATCACTTCTTTGCCCTGCCTGTGTGCCAGCTCGGCGAGCGCGGTGCTGTGCATGCCATGGGGCAGGACGGCACATACAACCGGTCCGGGCAGCCGTGCTGCACGCTCGCCTTCCCGGGGCCTGTGCCCGAGGTCGTCGATGATTATGCTGATGGAGGCACTGAACCCGGTTACCGGAACCAGGGAAAGAAAAATGGCGGCAACGAATTGCCGCCATGGATGGGTCATCAGGAAGTTAGCCTTGTTTGAAGACATTGATACCTTTTAACAGGTTGAGCGCTTCACCAAGCTGGAAGTCTTCATCGGCAGCGTTGCTGTTTGCATCCTTGTTGCCGTCTTTGGATGTGCCTTCTTTCCCCGGGTTATTGCCATTGCTCAGGTGCCCGCTGAGATCAGCTTCACTCAGGCGCTTGATGTTTTCGGTTCGTGTCAGTGTGGCCTGTTCACTGATAATGTCGGGAACAATGCCGGTGGCCTGGATTGAGCGACCCTTGGGCGTGAAGTAACGTGCCGTGGTCAGCTTCAGCGCGGTACCGCGACTCATGGGCAGGATGGTCTGGACCGAGCCCTTACCGAAGGTCTTGGTGCCAAGAATGATGGCGCGATTGTGATCCTGCAGCGCCCCGGCCACAATTTCCGATGCCGATGCTGAGCCGCCATTGACCAGGACAACCATTGGTGCGCCGTTGAGAATATCGTTAGGCGTGGCGCTATAGCGCAACTTGGAATCCGAGGCACGGCCTTCGGTATAGACAATCAGTCCGGATTTCAGGAAAGCATCACTGATGCTGACAGCGGCCGGCAGCACGCCACCGGGGTTATTGCGCAAGTCCAGGATCAGCCCCTTGAGATCACCCTTGGCTTCCTTCTTAAGGTTACTGATTGCAGATACCAGCGCCTTGGCAGAGTTGGCCTGGAATGCGGTCACGCGGGTATAACCATAGCCGGGTTCAAGCATGCGGCTCTTCACACTTTGAATCTTGATGACGGCGCGAACCAGGGTGAATTCCAGCGGTTTGCCTTCACCTTCTCGAGCCACGGTCAGGGTAATCCGGGTTCCGACCTTGCCGCGCATGTGTTTGACCGCATCAGAAAGACTCATGCCTTTCACCGCGGTGTCGTTGAGTCTGATGATCAGGTCACCGGCTTTCAGGCCGGCGCGCTCTGCTGGCGTATCCTCGATGGGGGACACCACCTTGACGAAACCGTCGTCCATGGTGACCTCAATGCCGAGACCGCCAAATTCACCCTCGGTGCCAATACGCATTTCCTTGTAGCTTTCCTGGTCGAGGAAAGAAGAATGTGGGTCGAGATTGGTGAGCATGCCCTGAACCGCGTTTTTCAGCAGCTGCTTGTCCTCCACATCCTCGACGTAATCACTCTTGATGCGGTTGAACACCTCGGTAAAAGTGCGCAGGTCTTCCAGTGGCAGCGGTTCAATTTTTTTCTCGCTGCGCTTGGCCAGGGCCGTGTGATCCAGGCTGGCGCCGATACCGATAGCGATACCGGTAATCAGGATAAGTGCATAGCGTGCGGTCATTCCCATTCCTCGTTACTCCGTCAAAACGCCTTCCCCGTCAGTGTAGTTTGCACCAACGCATCGGGTCTTGTGGCTTTCCGTTATATCGGATTTCAAAATATAGTCCGGGGCGGGGAGGGTTGCCGGTGTTGCCGCTGACAGCAATGGTCTCGTTGGCCTCCACCCAGTCGCCGACCCCTTTAAAGAGGCTCTCGTTGTGGCCGTATAATGTCATATAGCCGTCACCATGTTCCAGTATCAAGAGCAGCCCAAAACCACGCAACCAGTCCGCGTAGGCAACGCGGCCGCGAAACGGGGCTTGCACGGGCGTACCCGTGCGCGCCTGAATAAACACACCTTTCCAGCGTAAATCGCCCGCGCCCTTGGATTCGCCAAAGCGAGAATCCGGTCGACCCTTTAAGGGTAGACGCATTTTCTGCCGGGCGCTGGCAAATCGGGCACTATCACCCAGAGAGGCAGGGATATCGGACAAGATGCCTTGCAGCTGCTGTAGCAGCGATTCCAGTTCCTGTTCATTGCGGCGCAGTCGTTGAAGTGTTTGCTCCTGGCCACTGATATCCCGCTTCAGGCTGGCGAGCACGATATTGCGCTGCTCGCGGGCGCCGGACAGAGCGGTGTTTTGTTCCATTTGCCGGTTTTTCAGGGTGTTGAGCTGTATTTGCTTGTCCTGGATAGCGGATGTGGTCCGATCCAGGCGCGTCAGTTGTACATTGACGGCACCGATTTGCTGTTGCCGCGACTCGCTGAAGTAACGGTTATAGGTCATGACCCGGGTCAATGTCTCCGGCCGCGATTGGTTGAGCAGCAGCTTGATGGTCGGCTGGCGCCCGGACAGGTAAGCCGAGCGGATCTGTTGTGCCAACCTGTCCTTGTGTTGCTGCAATTGGCCATCGAGCTGCTTCTGTTCGTGTTGCAGGTCGACGATCTTTTTGCGGGTTTTCTGCAGCGACTGGTCAGTCAGGCGTATCTGGCGTCGAATGTTGCCAATTTCTTTTTCGGTGCGCCGTTGTTCTCGTGTCTCGTGGCTGTACTGACTGCGATTTTGCTGCAAGTTCTGCTGCAGTGCCTCAATGCGCTGGCGCAGCCTGGTCAGTTCGGCGGCCTTGTCGGTTTGTTCATCGGCGAAGCTGACACTGAAAATCGGTGTGACAAGTGAAAGCAGGACAATATGGCGCAGCAGCATGATTCTCATGGTACCCGGTCAGCGCCGGCTTGAGTACCCACGACGGCCCGGGCCGTCGTCACTTGCTATTGGCGCGCTCAGCAATCACCGTTCTGCAGGGTAACCAGCGGTCGCCCGGTCATTTCCGCGGGAATTTTCAGATTCATCAGGTAGAGCATGGTCGGGGATATGTCTTCCAGCGAGCCGGTGGTAGCGATTTCTGCGTCACGCCCCACGTACATGAACGGCACCTTGTTGGTGGTGTGAGCGGTATGTGGCTGGCCGGTCTCGACGTCAAACATCAGTTCAGCGTTGCCATGGTCGGCGGTAATCAGCATTTCGCCGCCGGCTTTTTTCAGTGCGTCGTAAACGCGGCCGAGGCAGATATCCAGTGCTTCGATGGCCTTGACCGTGGCATCAAAATCGCCGGTGTGGCCGACCATGTCCGGGTTGGCGAAGTTGCAGATGATGGCGTCGTAGGTGCCGCTGTCTATGGATTTGACCAGTTCGTCGGTCAGCATCGGCGCATTCATTTCCGGTTTCAGGTTGTAGGTGCGCACATCCGTTGGCGACGGGATCAGCTTGCGATCCTCGCCTTCGTAGGGCTCCTCGCGACCGCCGTTAAAAAAGAAGGTCACGTGGGCATATTTCTCGGTTTCGGCGATGCGCAGCTGGTGTTTGCCCAGGTTGGACAGGTATTCGCCAAAAACGTTCTGCAGTCGCATCGGTGGAAATGCGACCGGGATATCAAAGTCCGAGTTGTACTCGGTCAGGCTGACAAAGGCACCCAGCTTGGGGAATTCCTTGCGTTCGAAATCGTCGAAATCCGGTTCGATGTAGGGGCGGGTCATTTGTCTCGCCCGGTCGGAACGGAAATTCATGAAAATCAACACATCACCGTCGCGAATATGCACGGCCTTGGAGCCTTCCGGTACCAGTACCGTGGCCTTGACGAACTCGTCGGTTTCACCACGTTTATAGGCCATGTGCAGCGCTTCGCTGGCGGAACGGGCGGTGTACTGGGCCTTGCCCAACGCCGACAGTTCGTAGGCAGCCTGGATGCGCGGCCAACGGTGGTCGCGGTCCATGGCGTAGTGGCGACCAATCACGGACGCGAAGCGGCCGTTGCCGAGTTCGGTGAATTTTTCTTCCATGCGCGCGATGGAGGTAATGGCGCTTTCGGGCGGTGTGTCGCGGCCGTCCAGGAAAGCGTGCAGGTAGATTTTCGGCGCGCCGCGTTTGACCGCCAATTCAGCCATGGCCTGGATATGATCCTCGTGGGAGTGGACGCCGCCCGGGGACAGCAGGCCCATGATGTGAACCGCTTTTTTGTTCTTGATCGCGAGGTCTACGGCGGCAGTGAGCGTTTTATTATTGAAAAAGTCGCCCGAGCTGATGGCCTGGTTGATCCGGGTGTATTCCTGGTAGACCACGCGGCCGGCGCCCAGGTTCAGGTGGCCGACTTCCGAGTTGCCCATCTGGCTGGATGGCAGGCCCACCGCGGCTTCCGAAGCCTGGATAAACGTGTGCGGATTATCCTTCCAGAGCCGATCCCAGTTCGGAGTCCGGGCGTTGGCAATGGCATTGTATTCGGTTTCGGTGCGGTGACCCCATCCGTCAAAGATGAGTAAAAGTAAGGGTTTAGGGGTGAAAGCCATATGGCGTTTGCGCTTCCTTCTTCAGTATTTCGGTCTTTATTCGTATGAATATAATTGTATAATGTTTCGATTATAAAGGCAGCAGGCAATACGCCAATGAACAACAAAAAGCGTATTTGAAAACCTGCACCAGCCGCGTGGGTATCGGTGCACCTCCAGGAGCGCTGATCCACGAACAGAATACGGGGCGCGACACCACTGTCCCAATAATCAGGAGAAGGAGGCAGCCATGAGCGTTGCAGCAGAAAATCTACAAGATATTCTCATTACCAGCGAAGACGATATTCATAACGCCGCCCGCTCCATGAAAGCCATGGCCCACCCGTTGCGCCTGAAAATTCTCTGTATTCTCGGCGCCAACGACGAAGTCAGTGTTCAGGACATGGTCGATCAGGTGGGCACTTCGCAGAGTAATATTTCCCAGCATCTGTCGATCCTGCGTGACAAGGGCATCATCAATTCCCGCAAGGACGCCAACAAGGTGTTCTACAGCATCGCCGATCCCAAGGTCGTCAAGCTGATCGGCTCCATGCGCGAGGCGTTCTGCACGGCAGGCATCTGATCCTGCCAGTTGTTTCTGGCGGCAGGAATATCTCCGTCGAACATGATCAAGCCCGTCGCCCGGGCTTTTTGTCGCTATAGTTTACTGGTTCCTGGCCGCAGGTTCGGGTTTGCACTGCGCGTTGCGCCTGCAGCCTGGTGCAACAAATATCCGGTGTGTCGAGCATCCAGACAAATGGATAATTCGGAACACCGCGCCAGGCGGCTATAATCGGAGCCGTTCCCGTTCTTCAGCTTGCTGCTGCGCCTGGCAGGTAGTCGACCGGAACAACATGCAACCAGGGCAAAGATGCGCGAATAATGGTTAGAAACTCGTTTTATAATATGTTGGGACTGGGTTTGCCCCTGGTTGCCGCAGTGATCACCATACCGATGCTGTTAGACGCGCTCGGTACCGAAAAGTTTGGCGTGTTGACTCTCATCTGGGCGGTGGTGAGTTATTTTGGTTTATTTGACCTAGGCCTTGGCCGCGCACTGACGCAACAACTAAGCGTCAGTTGGGCGAAAAATGACTCCGAAGCTGCGGATGAACTCGTCTTTGTCGGGCTCGGCATCATGGCGCTAATCGGGATAGTTGCCGCGCTGCTGATGGCTGCGACTGCCGGATGGATAACCGGCAAGCTCGCCGGAATTGAGAACCCGGATGAGGTGGTCGCCTCCGTGTATGCCATGGCACTGGCGGTGCCTTTTATCGTGCTGACCACGGGGTTGCGCGGAATCCTGGAGGCCAAACATCGTTTTGGCATTATCAACTTGATTCGTCTGCCAATGGGGCTGTACACGTTCGTTGCCCCGGTAGTGGTAACCCTGTACATCAGTAACAGCCTGGAAGATATTGCCATCGCCTTAACGCTTGGGCGCGTTGCATCGTTTTTCGCACACGCCTTCTATTGCCGTGGCCTGGTATCGATTCCCGCTTCCGGTGCTCGATATCGGCCCGGGGTGGCCCGGCGGCTGACTACTGCCGGCGGCTGGATCGCGGTAAGCAATATTCTCGGTCCGTTAATGAGCTACGTAGACCGGATGATTATCGGCATGGTGGTGTCGGTATCGGCCATCACCTACTACGCAACTCCCTACGAAGTGGTTTCCAAGTTGTGGGTTATCCCCGGCGCGTTGACGGCAGCCATCTTCCCGCTGTTCTCGGAAAAAAGTCACCGGCATATATCGGAAAATAGCAGCGACTTCCGGTTATCCGTCGTCCTGATCTTCGGCATGATGTTTGTTCCTACGATGATGTTGTCATTGTTCTCGAGGGAGATCCTGTCGTTGTGGCTCTCAAGCGAGTTTGCCGGGCAGAGCTACATGGTTATGATCGTGTTTTGCGTTGGCGCGATTTTAAATGGCCTGGCCACGGTACCATTCACTTATATCCAGGGAGTCGGCCAGGCGCGCTACACCGCCCTGATTCATGCCGTCCAGTTCCCGGTTTTTGTCGTGTCGCTGTACATATTTTCACAGGCCTACGGATTGATGGGCGCCGCCGGCGTATGGTTGGCGCGTATCGTCGTGGATAATTTTCTGATGTTCCTGGTGGTCTCGCAGGTCATCGGCTTGCGCATAAGGGAAGTGATCCGTTTTATCGCGGCTGGCCTGTCGCTGGTGGCGGTGGGGCTGTCACTGCTGATGATTATGGAGGGCCTGGTGGCGAAATTGGCGGCACTGGTGTTGCTCAGCCTGGCAGCGATGGCGCTATGTGCTGTCGAATATCGGGCATTGCGCAGCAAGGGGCTGTAGAATGCCGGTTTGCCGGGTGGTCAAACACAACGCTTTGTTACAGGCAGGCATGCTGGCGCCGCAGTTGAAGACAAAATTTATGATTGGCAGGTTGAACTAATGAACGATGGAAAACCGGTAATCTCGGTGGTTGTCGCTACCCATAATCGAAGTGTCTATGCGATCAGCGCGATCAGGGGAATCCTGGCAATTAAAAGTAATGACTTGCAACTGGTTGTTCATGATTCAAGTGACGACGGAAAGCTGGCTGCCGCCGTTTCCGAATTTGCCGCAGACAACAGGTTTGTTTATCGCCACAGCGAAACGCGATTGTCCATGACCGATAACTATTGCCAGGCGCTGGATTTGGCAACAGCAGATTACGTTTGCGTAATTGGCGACGACGATGGCGTGTCATCTGCCATTGTTGAATTGGCACACTGGGCAAAGCGGCACCAGGTCGATGCAGTAGTGCCCAAAATTTCCGCCAACTATGCCTGGCCGGATTTTCGCACCGCCCGGCTGGGTAATCGCCATGCATCGCGTATGTATGTTATCGATTATTCAGGCCAATGGCGCTGGATTGATTCGAAGGCGGCTGTTACCAGGTCATTTGGCGATGCAACTCAGGGCACAGAAGGTCTGACCAAGCTGTATCATGGCATTATCGCGCGTGATGTGTTGATCCGCATCAAGGCGGAAACAGGATCATATTTGCACGGCGTCAGCCCGGATATATCTGGCGCATTGTCCATCGGCTTGCGTGTTGATCGCTTTGTCGAAATTGATTTCCCGTTTTCACTGCCTGGTGCCGCCGGGGGCAGCAACACCGGTCGCAGCGCCATGGGTACGCACAAGGGCAAGCTGGAAGATGATCCGCACATCAAGCCATATCGGAACCTTGTATGGCCTGACGAGATTCCCCGGTTTTTCAGTGTCGAGACAGTATGGGCGCAAGCGGGCTATGCTACCTTGCTCGCCAACAATATATCGCCTGAAAAAATGAACCTGGCCAGGCTTTACGGGCTATGCCTTGTCACGCACGGCAGTTACGCCGGCGAGATTTATAAATCCATAAAGTCCTGCTCACAAGGCAGGAACACGAGCCTGGTGTTGATGTTGATACAGGTTGCCCGGTACAGCATCGAATCACTTGCACTGAAAATATTTGCCTTGGCCCGGCGCCTGATGAAACCGTCAGTGAGCGCCGGAAGATTCTTTGTCAGTGACATCCCGGATATCCAGGCAGCCATGAGTCGGCTTGAAGAGATTATTGTCGAACGTGGTATTGGCTGGGATGACAACCTGAAAGACTGACTTTAGTCATAACAAAAAGCGCATTGGAGCAGTTTTTGAATAATACCGTTCATTGCCCGATTGGTGACAGCGAATCAATCCTCGGGTACGAAGTGCTCACCGATGACCTCTATGGTTCGGACCTTCGCGTAGATATCTATCGCTGCCAAAGCCAAGAGTGCAAACACGAGTTTGTTCCACCTTTGCCGGGTGCGGCAGCAATACGGGAAGCGTATACACGGTATTCAACGCATAGTTACAGCGATACACCTGTCGGCCTGGCGCACAGGGTTTACCAGGCCCTGGTCAGGATGGCCGGTTTCGCGCTGTTGCCTGCCATAGTTTTTGTTGTTTCGATTGTATTCAGGTTGCGCCCGGGCATTGGCGAGGAAGTTGTTGCCAGGGCCAGGCCATTAACAGTTTCCTGAGCAGTGACTCAGCATGCATTCGGCGAACACCGGCAATTGTAAAGGGAGAGCTTTGACATAATGGCCCTGTTGATCCACGCACCCAATGTTCATGTCGGTGGCGGCCTGCGCCTGCTGCGCGACCTGCTGGCGGCATTGCCGGAAGATTGTCGTTTCCTGCAGCTGGATGAACGCGTGCGTGGTCGGGTCGGGATTCCGGCACATATCACCGTGTCCTGGGTGGCGCCATCTATTCTCGCCCGCCTGGCTGCTGAAGGCCGGTTGCGCGCTGAAGTCGAGCCGGGCGATACGGTGTTGTGTTTTCATGGCATGCCACCGTTAACGCGGTTGCCGGGCACGATCGTGGTGTTTGTGCAAAACCGCATCCTGCTGGGTCGCGGCAGCCTCGCCGGCTTCAGTGCGTTTGTACGGTTTCGCCTCACCGTGGAAAGACTGTGGTGCCGCTGGTTCCGCGGCAATGTCGATCGTTACGTGGTGCAGACTCCTTCCATGGCCCGGGACCTGCAAGGCTGGCATGGCGGCCAGGTTGCCATCAAGGTTGCGCCCTTCATTGGCGATATCAGCAAGCCGTCAGCAACAGCCAAAACCGGGCCTGACTATATCTATATAGCCAGCGCCGAACCGCACAAGAACCATGTACGTTTGATTGATGCCTGGGTACTGCTGGCGCAACAAGGGCTGTTTCCGTCATTGCTGCTGACCGTCGATGAAAGCAAAACGCAGCTGATCGAACAAATCGAATCAGCGCGAACCGAATACAAAGCCAACATCATTAACTGCGGCTCGCTCAGTCATGATGAAGTGTTGCAGTTGTACGCCAGTGCCGGTGCGCTGGTATACCCGTCATTGTCCGAATCCTTCGGCCTGCCGCTGGTGGAAGCGCAGGCTTTCGATCTGCCCATTATCGCTTCCGAGCTGGATTACGTCCGCGATGTTGCCGAGCCGGTACAGAGCTTTGATCCGTGTTCACCGGTTTCCATCGCCCGCGCCGTGCGCAGGCACATGGCTGTCGCCGGGCAACCGCTGGTTATTCATACGGCAGCGGCGTTCTTCCGCGAGGTGAGAACGCATTGAAACTGCTGATCGTAAGCCAGTACTTTCACCCGGAACGTTTTCTGATTAATGATATCGCCCGGACACTGGCTGCGCGCGGCCATGAAGTCGATGTGCTCACCGGCAAGCCCAATTACCCTGAAGGCAGGTATTACCAGGGTTACGGTTTCTTCGGTATCAATCGTGAACAGTGGCAGGGCGTGAATATCTTTCGCCTGCCGCTGGCCGCGCGCGGTCGCGCCAATGCCATACGCCTGATCATCAACTACCTGTCGTTCGTGGTGTCGGGCCTGTTGCTCGGGCCCTGGGCGTTGCGTGGTCGTCGCCATGATTGCGTGCTGGTGTTCGCCAACTCACCGCTGCTGAAAGCCATTCCCGCCATATTCGTCAGCTGGATCAAGCGCGCGCCGCTGTTGATCTGGGTGCAGGACCTGTGGCCGGAAAGTCTCACCGCCACCGGTCACGTGAATAACTCGCTGGTCATGTCACTGGTCAGAAAGGTGGTGCGTTTTATTTACCGTCACGCCGACATGTTGTTGGTGCAGTCGCATGCGTTTGAGCCATCGATCCGGCAGCTCATGCCCGACGCGGTCATCCGCTATTACCCCAACTCGGTAGACCAGGTGTTCGATACGCCCGAGCACCAGCCGGGGCCGTGCCCGGCGCCAATGGCCGACGGATTCCGCGTCGTCTTTGCCGGCAATATCGGCTCGGCGCAGGCGCCGGACGTGATTGTCGAGGCGGCCGCGGCACTGGCCGATACGCCCGAAATACGCCTGGTGATGATAGGTGACGGCAGCAAGCGTGCATGGATGGAGCAGCAGGCGCAGCAGCGCGGCTTGACCAACCTGGTGTTTCCGGGCAGTTTTCCGCTGGAGCAGGTGCCCGGATTGCTGGCCCATGCCGACGTACTGTTGGCAACACTCAACAAGCAGCCTATCTTTGCCCTGACAATTCCCAGTAAAATCCAGTCCTACATGGCCATGGCCAGGCCGGTCGTGGTCAGTATTGATGGCGAGGGCGCGCGCATCGTCGAGGAAGCCGATTGCGGGCTGGCGGTTCCGGCAGGTGATGGCGCCGCGCTGGCGCAGGCCATTCGCCGGCTTCATGCCACGGACGCCGGGCAGCGCCGGCAGCTGGGGCAAAATGGCCGTCAGTATTACGAAACCCACTTTGGTCGGGAGCATTTAATGCAGGAACTGGTTACTCTCTGTCAGCAGGCCATGAACCGGGACCGGGAGCACAATCAATGAAGGTATTGGTATTTGGCGCCAGCGGCATGCTCGGTAATGCCGTCATGCGCGTATTGAGCGAATCCGCGGACCTGGATGTGTATGGCAGCGTGCGCTCCGGCGCGGCGAAGAAATATTTCCCCGAGGCCATTGCCGCAAAACTGATCACCGGCGTCGACGTGGAAAACCACGACAGCCTGGTCAATGTCTTCGCCGAGGTGAAGCCGGACATCATCATCAACTGCGTCGGCCTGATCAAGCAACTGGCCCACGCCAATGACCCGTTGTCAGCAATCCCCATTAACAGCCTGCTGCCACATCGGCTGGCGAAACTGGCGAAACTGGCCGGTGCGCGCATGATTCACATGAGCACCGATTGCGTCTTTACCGGCGAAAAAGGCGGCTATACTGAGGACGACAAATCCGACAGCACGGATTTATACGGCGTATCCAAGTATCTCGGTGAAGTGAAATACGATCACAGCATTACGCTGCGCACGTCCATCATCGGTCACGAGCTGGGTGGCGGCAGTAACGGCCTGGTCGGCTGGTTCCTGTCACAGCAAGGATCGTGCAAGGGGTTTACCCGGGCGATATTTTCCGGCTTGCCAACCGTGGTGCTGGCGCAGGTGATTCGTGACGTGGTAATCCCGCGCCCGCAAATGAGCGGCCTGTATCATGTTGCCGCTGCACCGATCAACAAGCACGACCTGATCACGCTGGTGGCAAAGCAGTACGGCAAGACTATCGATATCAGGCCTGACGACAAGCTGGTCATTGACCGCTCGCTGGATGCCAGCCGGTTCAACAGCGAAACCGGTTATACGCCGCCGGCCTGGGAAGAGCTGGTCAGGGTGATGCATACCTATTATATGAAGCAAGAGAGCAACAATGTTTGATGACAAGGTTTTAATGATTACCGGTGGTACCGGTTCTTTCGGCAACGCCGTGCTGGACCGGTTCCTGTCCACCAACGTGCGCGAGATCCGCATCTTCAGCCGCGATGAAAAGAAGCAGGAAGAAATGCGTCTCGGCAAGAACCATGACAAGCTCAAGTTCTACATCGGTGATGTGCGCAACTACGACAGTATTCACCAGGCCCTGAAGGGCGTCGATTATGTATTCCATGCCGCCGCGCTGAAGCAGGTACCGTCGTGCGAGTTCTACCCGCTTGAAGCGGTCAATACCAACATACTGGGTGCCGAGAACGTGCTGAACGCCGCGGTAGCGCAGGATGTCAAGCGCGTCATTGTGCTGAGTACCGACAAGGCCGTGTACCCGATCAATGCCATGGGCCTGTCGAAGGCAATGATGGAAAAACTCATGGTTGCCAAGTCGCGCATGTTTACCAACACCGAGACCGTCATGTGTGCCACGCGCTACGGCAATGTCATGGCGTCACGCGGTTCGGTAATCCCGTTGTTTATTTCACAGATACAGCAGGGCAAGCCGCTTACCGTTACCGACCCGGACATGACCCGGTTCCTGATGTCACTTGAAGATTCCGTTGACCTGGTGCTGCACGCCTACGCCCATGCCGAGCAGGGCGATATCTTTGTGCAGAAAGCGCCGGCATCAACAGTCGGTGACCTGGCCCAGGCCATGGTGGAACTGTTCGACAGCAAGCATGGTGTCAAGGTCATCGGCACACGTCATGGCGAAAAACTGTACGAATCACTGGTATCACGCGAGGAAATGGCGCATGCAGAAGACATGGGCCGTTATTACCGCGTACCGGCGGATAACCGCGATCTGAACTACAACAAGTATTTCTCTGATGGCGAGAAAGCCGTATCCACCCTTGACGACTACACGTCGCACAATACCGAGCGCCTGAACGTGGAGCAGGTCAAGCAGTTGCTGCTCAGCCTCGATATCATACAGGAAGCACTCAATGGTTAAGGTCATGACTATCGTCGGCACGCGCCCCGAGCTCATCAAGATGAGCCGGGTCATCGCCGAGTTTGATACGCATACCGATCACGTGCTGGTTCATACCGGCCAGAATTATGATTACGAACTGAACCAGGTGTTCTTCGATGACCTGGGTATCCGCAAGCCGGATCACTTTCTTGAAGCCGATGGCAAAACCGCGGCAGAAACCATCGCCAACGTCATCGCCGCCAGCGACCGGGTAATGGAACAGGAGCAACCCGACGCGGTATTGCTCTACGGTGATACCAACTCCTGCCTGTCGATCATCTCCGCCAAGCGTCGCAAGATTCCCGTGTTTCATTTCGAAGCCGGCAACCGCTGTTTCGACCAGCGCGTGCCCGAAGAAATCAATCGCAAGGTGCTGGACCACCTGGCAGATATCAACTTCGTGCTTACCGAGCATGCGCGGCGCTACCTGATAGCCGAAGGCATTGCCGCCAATACAATTATCAAGACCGGCTCACACATGACCGAGGTGCTGGAGTACTACCAAGACAAGATCGACCAGGCGCGACCGCTGGAGCCCATGGGCCTGGAGGCCGGAAGGTATTTCCTGGTCAGCCTGCATCGCGAGGAAAATGTTGATTCACCTCACAACCTGCGTGACCTGGTGGATTCGCTCAATGCGCTGGCCGAGCAGTATGATTTCCCGGTTATTGTGTCCACGCATCCGCGCACACGCAAACGCCTGGACCAGCTCGACAGCCTGCTTGCCAGTGACAGGATCCGTTTCATGAAGCCGTTCGGTTTCTGTGATTACATCCAGCTGCAGAAACAGGCGTTTTGCGTGTTGTCCGACAGCGGCACCATTACCGAGGAAACTGCGTTACTGGGCCTGACCGCCGTCAACGTGCGTAATGCGCACGAACGCCCGGAAGGGCCGGATGCCGGCACGCTGATTATGAGCGGCCTGAAAAAAGACCGGATTCTTGATGCCGTGCGTGTAACCATCGATATGACTGCCCAGGCCCAGAACAGTGACCCGGTGGCGGATTACCAGAGCCGGTCTGTATCAAAGAAAGTCCTGAAAGCGGTGCTGAGCAATATCGACCATGTCAATCGCACGGTCTGGCACAAGCACTAGACCGGTTTGTTTCCGGTTAAGCCATCGTGGAGTGCCGGGATGCAAGCCGCTATACTCGGGCCTGACGTATATAGAGCATAGATATCCATGGCTGTAATTGTTCCTGTTATCCTGTCCGGTGGTTCCGGCAGTCGCCTGTGGCCACTGTCCCGTGAGCTGTATCCCAAGCAGTTGTTGTCGCTGACCGGCAACAGCCAGACCATGCTGCAGCAAACCGCGACACGCCTGGACGGCATGGCCGAGCTGGCAGTGCCCATGGTCATCTGCAATGCCCGGCACCGGTTCCTGGTGGCAGAACAATTGCTGGAGCAGGGCATAGAAGGCAGCCGTATTTATCTTGAGCCCATGGGCCGCAATACCGCGCCGGCAACCGCTATCGCCGCACTTGAGCTCCAGGCCAGTCATGGTGCCGACGCGTTAATGCTGATTCTTCCGGCCGACCACGTGATTCGTGATCTTGGCGCATTCCACCAGGCAGTACAGGCAGGCGCCCGGCTGGCCGCAGCGGGTGAACTGGTGACCTTTGGCGTGGTGCCAAGCCAGCCGCATACGGGCTATGGCTATATTCTCAAGGGTGATGCGCTCGATGAAGCCGGTTACCGCGTTGGCCGGTTTGTGGAAAAACCGGATCTCGACACCGCGCGCGAGTATGTGAACTCGGGTGATTACCTGTGGAACAGCGGCATGTTCCTGTTCCGCGCCGATCGCGTGATCGAAGAAATGCAGCAGCATTCGCCGGCGATCCTGTCTGCCTGCCAGGCAGCGTTTGTCAGCAAGCGCGAAGAGCATGATTTTGTCTGGCTGGACGATGAAGATTTCGGCAAGGTGCCGTCCGATTCCATCGACTACGCGTTGATGGAAAAAACCACGCGCGCCGCCGTGGTGCCGCTGGACGCCGGCTGGGATGATGTCGGTTCCTGGAGCGCCCTGTGGGATATGGGTAAAAAGGATGCGTCCGGCAACGTCAGCATCGGCGATGTGCAAACCGTCGATGTACAGAATTCCTACCTGCACGCCACCAACCGCATGATCGCCGCTGTCGGTATCAGTGACCATGTCATTGTAGAGACCAGTGATGCCGTGTTGGTGGCACACAAGGACAAGGTGCAGGACGTCAAGGAAATCGTCAGCCAGTTAAAGACCAGTGGCCGCGAAGAAGCGCATCTGCACCAGAAAGTGTTCCGGCCCTGGGGCAGCTACGAGTGCCTGGATGAAGGCGATCGTTTCAAGGTCAAACATATTATTGTCAGGCCGGGCGCCAGCCTGTCGCTGCAAATGCACCGGCAGCGAGCCGAGCACTGGGTGGTGGTCAGCGGTGTGGCTACGGTCACTTGCGGCGACCGGACGTTCGACCTGAACGTGGATGAATCCACCTATATTCCGGTCAACACCCAGCACCGGCTGGAGAACCGCACCGATCAGCCCTTGTCCATGATCGAGGTGCAATCCGGTGACTATGTCGGTGAGGATGATATTATCCGCCTGGAAGACATATACGGTCGGGAAAAAGAAGCGGTTAAATAATCCTGCTGTTTCCCCGGGATCATATTTTTTGTAAACAAGGAACTGGGCCGGAGTAGTCGGCAAGGCATATCACTATGACAAAAAAAGCACTTATCACCGGCATTACCGGTCAGGATGGCGCCTACCTGGCAGAACTGCTGCTGGACAAGGGGTACGAAGTTCACGGCATCAAGCGCCGGTCGTCACTTTTTAATACCGACCGTATTGATCACCTTTACCAGGACCCGCACGAAAAGCAACGCCGCTTCATCCTGCATCACGGCGACCTGACCGATTCCAGCAGTCTTGTCCGCATTATCCAGGAAGTGCAGCCGGACGAGTTGTATAATCTCGCGGCGCAATCCCATGTGGCCGTATCCTTTGAAGAGCCCGAATACACGGCCAACTCTGATGCGCTCGGTACCCTGCGCCTGCTGGAAGCCATTCGTATTCTCGGGCTGGAAAAGAAAACCCGGTTCTACCAGGCATCCACCTCGGAGTTGTTTGGCAAGGTGCAGGAAATTCCGCAAAAGGAAACCACGCCGTTTTACCCGCGCTCACCCTACGCGGTGGCCAAGCTCTATGCATACTGGATCGTGGTTAACTACCGCGAGGCCTATGGCATCTACGCCTGTAACGGTATCCTGTTTAACCACGAATCACCGGTTCGCGGTGAAACCTTTGTCACCCGCAAGATTACCCGGGCGCTGGCACGCATCAAGCTGGGCATGCAGGACTGCCTGTATCTCGGCAACCTCGATGCCAAGCGTGACTGGGGTCATGCCCGCGACTACGTGGAAATGCAATGGCTGATGTTGCAACAGGATGAACCGGAAGATTTTGCCATTGCCACCGGCGTGCAGTACTCGGTACGTGACTTTGTCAACATTGCTGCTGAAGAGCTGGGCATGAAGGTGCGCTGGGAAGGCAGTGGCGTGGATGAAAAAGGTTATGATGAAAACGGCAACTGTATTGTCGCCGTTGACCCGCGTTACTTCCGGCCCACCGAGGTGGAAACCCTGCTGGGGGATGCCACCAAGGCGCGGGAGAAACTGGGTTGGGCGCCGAAGACCAGCTTCGCCGAGCTGGTTCAGGAAATGGCCGCCAGTGATCTCAAGGAAGCCGAACGCGATGCACTGCTGAAGCGCGAGGGCCACGAGGTATTGAATCGTCATGAGTAACCCGGCGCCCGCGCTCAACCCCTCACAACGTATTTATGTTGCCGGCCATCGTGGCCTGGTCGGCAGTGCCATTGTCCGGCGCCTGAAAAGCCTCGGCTTTGATGATGAGCATATTATTACGCGCACCCACGCGCAGCTGGATCTCACCAGCCAGCAGGCGGTGAGCGACTTTCTTGCCGCGGAAAAGCCCGACCATGTAATCCTGGCCGCGGCCAAGGTGGGCGGTATACATGCGAACAACACCTACCCTGCCGAGTTCATCTACCAGAACCTGATGATTGAAGCCAATGTCATCAACAGTGCCTGGCAAGCGGGTGTAGAAAGATTATTGTTCCTGGGCTCATCGTGTATTTATCCGCGCCTGGCCGAACAACCCATGCAGGAACGCGCCTTGCTCACCGGCACGCTGGAGCCCACCAACGAACCCTATGCACTGGCCAAGATTGCCGGCATCAAGCTGTGTGAATCCTACAATCGCCAATATGGCACCGATTACCGCAGTGTCATGCCCACCAACCTGTATGGCCCCGGTGATAACTTTGACCTGATGAATTCACACGTCATCCCGGCATTGATCCGCAAGTTCCACGAAGCCAGGGTCAACAACAGTGCCAGTGTCCAGGTCTGGGGCACCGGCAACGCCATGCGGGAATTCCTGTACGTGGATGACATGGCCGATGCCTCGCTGTTTGTGCTCGGCCTCGACAAGCCGGCCTATGATGCCAATACCGAACCCATGTGCTCACATATCAACGTTGGCACGGGTGAAGATGTAACGATTCGCCAGTTGGCGCAAACCATTCAGACGGTCGTCGGATTTTCCGGTGATATTGTTTTTGATGCCGACAAGCCTGATGGTGCACCGAGAAAGCTGCTCGATGTCTCGCGTCTCGCCGCCATGGGCTGGCGCGCACCGACCTCGCTGGAGCAGGGATTGAAACAGTCTTATGATTGGTTCTGTGAAGCCGAAGAACCGAGGCTGACGACAGCATAACAACAAGCGCCGGAACAGAACCGGCGCGGCATAGCAGTATTCCGCCAATCGCATGTTGTTAACGGTTGTAACGTAAAGCAAAAAATAAAGGGAAGGGAATGAAAGTTATTGTCACAGGCGGCGCCGGCTTTATCGGTACAGCAGTTATTCGCCACATCATCAACAATACTTCCGATGAAGTCATCAATCTCGACAAGCTGACTTACGCCGGCAACCTGGAATCACTTGCCGATGTATCAGGCAGCGAGCGCTATCATTTCGAGCATGCCGATATTTGTGATGCTGCCGAGGTGGCACGCATCTTTGATCAATATCAACCCGATGCCATCATGCACCTGGCCGCCGAGTCACACGTGGATCGTTCCATAGACGGACCGGCCGAGTTTATCAACACCAATATCGTCGGCACCTATACCTTGCTGGAAGCGGCGCGCAAGTACACGGCATCGCTTGATAATGCTACGGCCAGGGCGTTCCGGTTTCATCATGTTTCCACTGACGAGGTCTATGGCAGCCTCGGCGCCACCGGCCTGTTCACCGAACAAAACCGTTACGAACCCAATTCACCGTATTCCGCCAGCAAGGCATCATCGGATCACCTGGTGCGCGCCTGGCATGCCACCTATGGCATGCCCATCGTCATTACCAACTGTTCCAACAACTACGGGCCGTACCAGTTCCCGGAAAAACTGATCCCGCTGGTAACAATGAATGCACTGCAGGGCAAGGCGCTGCCCATTTATGGCAAGGGCGACCAGGTTCGAGACTGGCTCTATGTCGACGATCATGCGCGTGCACTTTACAAGGTAATGACCGAAGGCAAGCCCGGCGAGACCTACAACATCGGCGGTCATAATGAAAAAACCAACCTGGAAGTGGTCAAGACCATTTGCCGCCTGCTGGATGAACTGGTGCCGGATCATCCCGGTGACATCAGCAAGTACGAAGACCTGATTACGCATGTTGCCGACCGACCGGGCCATGATCAGCGCTACGCTATTGATGCTGACAAGATCAAGAACGAGCTTGGCTGGATGCCGGAGGAAACCTTTGAAACCGGTATCCGCAAAACCATCCAGTGGTACCTGGATAACAGCGAATGGTGTCAACGCGTCCAGGATGGCAGCTATCGTGGCGAACGACTGGGACTGGGAGGCAAGTAAATGAAAGGTATTATTCTTGCCGGCGGTTCCGGCACACGTTTGCACCCGGCAACACTGGCAGTATCCAAGCAGTTGTTGCCCGTTTATGACAAGCCCATGGTGTATTACCCGCTGAGCACGCTGATGTTGTCCGGTATTCGCGAGATCCTGGTGATCTCGACACCGCAGGATACACCGCGCTACCCGCAGTTGCTGGGTGACGGCAGTCAATGGGGTATCAGCCTGAGCTATGTTGTCCAGCCCAGCCCCGATGGACTGGCACAGGCATTTATTCTTGGTCGTGACTTTGTCGGCAATGACAGCTGCGCGCTGGTGCTGGGTGACAATATTTTCTATGGCCATGATTTCCAGAAGAGCCTGAAAAACGCCGCCAACAAGGCAAGTGGTGCAACCGTGTTTGCCTACCCGGTGCTTGATCCCGAACGCTATGGCGTGGTCGAGTTTGACAAGAGTGGCACCGCCATCAGTCTTGAAGAAAAACCGGCGCAACCCAAATCCCGTTACGCAGTCACCGGCCTGTATTTCTATGACAACCAGGTGGTCGATATTGCCGCTTCCATCAAGCCATCGGCGCGCGGCGAGCTGGAAATCACCGATGTAAACCGTATTTACATGGAGCAGGGCCAACTCAGTGTCGAGATCATGGGTCG